>ERZ1673742.1848-NODE-1848-length-17709-cov-137.259658_pt1 | contig 17709 bp, 17 predicted proteins | sample MGYA00580208_ERZ1673742 | MGnify/ENA primary metagenome ERZ1673742 (study PRJEB41218, sample SAMN15661774) | gut metagenome | host: Homo sapiens | place: Canada: London | collected 2015-08-20/2019-03-30 | study: EMG produced TPA metagenomics assembly of...
TGCCGCACCTCGCTCGCCGTATCGGCACTTAGAATTATGCGGTATTGCCATAGATTATTTATTGGGTCAAACGTGTGTTTTTATAATTTCACCGCAATAAAGGGCGGGATTTATAGGCATAAGCGCAGTGCTCAAATCAGCCAGTTTTTCAATCACAGAATGTCGTTTTGCCTCACGCCCTGCGCTGCTTTTTATCCAGGCGGATCTTATCGCTGATCATTGCGATGAACTCGCTGTTCGTGGGTTTTCCTCTCAGGTTGTGGATGGTATAGCCAAAGTAGCTGTTCAGGGTATCCACATCGCCGCGGTCCCAGGCGACTTCAATAGCGTGGCGGATGGCGCGCTCCACGCGGGAAGCCGTGGTGGCGTTGCGCTTGGCGATTTCCGGGTAAAGGCGCTTGGTTACAGCGTTGATATAGTCATGGTCGCTCACGGCCAGCAGAATGGCGTCGCGCAGGAACTGATAGCCCTTGATGTGCGCCGGTACGCCGACCTGATGCAGAATTTCTGTCACCGTCAGCTCATCACAATCCTGCGATACCGGCTGCGGGCGGCTGGTGGAACCGGCGGCTTTCAGTACGCGGCTGACCAGAACGTTTTCATCAAACGGCTTAACGAAAAAGAACGAGAAACCGTTATCCAGCAAATCCTGCTCCACTTCCTCACTCTGGAATGCACCGGTCACAAAGAACGTTGTGTGGCCGCCGCGGGTATCCTGGGTTTCATAGCGCTGTTTGACCGTGATGGCGTCCAGATCCGGCATAAACGCATCCAGCAGAACGGCCTGCGGGTGCTCTTCCAGCAGGGATTTGAGCGCCTGCGAACCGTTTTTCTCGCATTCAGTCACATCAATTCCCTTGGCTTCCAGTGCCTGGCGGCAAAGCTGCGTGGTCTGTGCGCCGGTATCGGTCATCAAAAACTTGATCTTATCCATCCAAAAATTCCTCCCCTTGCATGTTCAGCCCAGCGGACGGCGGTTTTTGCGGCGCCCGGAGCTGTTATTCGGATCTGCGGCTGCCTGCCGCTCTCTACATTGAGAATTTTACCATATTTTACCATGTCATGCAAGCAGAATCGTACTTTCTTTTCTTTCAAAAATCCCCGCCTATTCGTAATTATCGACAGCTTCCGGATCATTTCGTGTCCTCTCCCCTGCCCTTGCTGCGATGTTGTTCGGTTTTCTTTTTGCTTTTCTTTTCCGGTTTTACCATTTTCGTAAAAAACGTGCGATGTGCACTTTTTCCCAGGAAATTACCTTCCCTGCACGGCATCGGCACGTTTCAGCATGGTTGCAGCAAAGATGCCATAGCCGCGGGTTGGGTCGTTGACCAGCACATGGGTCACCGCGCCGACCAGGCAGCCGTCCTGTACAATGGGGCTACCACTCATGCCCTGCACAATGCCGCCCGTTGCCCGTAAAAGTTCCGGGTCAGTAATGCGCAGCAGCAGGTTGCGGTTGGGGTCCGAAGCTGTCATGTTGACCCGCTCAATGCGGACGGCAAAGCGCTGTGCCGTCTGGCCGGATATCGTGCTCACGATCTCTGCTTCGCCGGGGTACACTTCCTGAAGATTGGCAACGGGGATGTTCTCCCCTGCCTGCGCGGAATTTGTCAAAACGCCGTACACACCGGTCGAAGTATTGGCTTTGATGTCGCCAAAGGGCTGCTGACCGCCAAATTCGCCCCGCAGCTCCCCCGGGCTGCCCGCACTGCCGCGGCGGCAGCCGGTAATGGTGACGGAAACGGCTTCCCCGGTCAGTAACGTTAAATCCGTGCCGGTATCACTGTCCGAAACCGCGTGCCCCAGCCCGGCAAACGTCCCGTGTTCGGTATCCGCAAAGGTCAAAGTGCCAATGCCCGCCGAAGAATCCCGCACCCAGATGCCCGCCCGCGGGGCATCGGTGCCGCGCTCTCTGACCGGGGTAAGGGTGCAGGTCATCTGGTTTTGCCCGCGCAGGTAGCGTAGTTCCACGCTGCCGCCCGCCGCGGCGGCAATGGCGTCGGTCAGTTCCTCATTGGTGCGCACCGGGATGCCGTTTGCCTGGGTGATCAGGTCGCCCAGGCGCAGGCCCGCTTCTTTGGCCGGGTTCTCGCTGCCATGGACGGTATAGATATCGCTGAACGCAACGACCAGCGCCCCATCCGTGAACATCTTGACCCCAAAGGGGGTGCCGCCCAGCTGGACGGTTCGCCGCTGCTGCTGCACCGTGCGCACGGTTTTGACCGGCAGGCCCAGCAGGGTCAGGGTTACATTCGCGCTTTTATCCGCAGCCGTTACACCCGCGGGGGCAGCGCTGCCCGCAGGAACGGCGGGGGCGGCTTGCAGGAACGGCATGCTTTCTACCGCCAGCGGCTGCCCCTGCTCCAGCACAAAGGTATCCGGCAGTTCTGCCCGCAGGGCAAACAGCAGCCCCGCCGCCAGAACGCCGCCAGCCGCCAGCAGGGCCGCCACACGGCGCAGATATCGTAAGCCATTGGTTGGCATGGTTTCATCCCCTTCCCTACACAGTATGTGCAAAAAAGCGGGCCGCAGCGCAGCCAAAAGCTGGCAAATACCGCTGCATTTGCGCGCTTTTTTGCGCGCTTTTGGGTTTGGATGGTAGAATTTTTTTCGCCTGTGTGCTATAATACTTGATAAGCATGATATGAGTTTTTATCTATTTGCTGCATGGAAAAGGAGAAAAAGGATGTCCCGTACCAACAAAACCAAGGAATTGCTGGCGCAGAGCCTGACGGAACTGATGGTTACCACCTCGCTGGAAAAAATTTCGGTAAACGATATTGTGGAGCATGCCGGGGTTGGGCGCAACACCTTTTATTACCATTTTGAGGATAAATTCGACCTGGTGAACTGGTATTTCCAAAGTGGTGCAACGCAGTTTTTGGTAACGCGCGGCCATTACGCCAGCTGGTCCACCCTGCTGACGGATCTGGAAGAATACCTTTTGCAGAACAAGACCTTTTATGTAAACGCGCTGGCTTACACCGGGCAGAACTGTTTGCAGGAATATGTGTTCCATTACTTAAGCGAGATGTTTGGCCAGCGGCTACTCTCGCTGGTGCCCAGCGCAACCGAGCGCGACTGCCAGTTTACCGGCAACTTTTTATCGGGCGCCATGGTGGGCCTTTTGCTGCCCTGGGTACGCAATGGCATGCCGCCGCTGAACCAAGCTGACCTGGACCACGGCCTGCGCACGCTGTGCAGCTGCAATCTGGCGGTTCTGCTGGGCTATGGCATTGACCCCAGCGCTTTGGTATTATAAGCAGCGCTTCCAGGGTACATTCAGTCCCTTATTTTCCATAAACAATAAACGAAAACCGGCAGCTTTCCCCTTTATTTCAGCGGGAAAGCTGCCGGTTTTATTTATTCTACAGTTCAGTCAAAATTCAGCGGGAAAGTTTTCCCCTCCGGGATGCACTGGCCCAGTTCCGTTTTGGGGGTGATCATGCGGTTCAGGTATTTTATATCATGTTCCCAATCCAGCAGCAGGACGGGGACCGCAACGCTGCCAATGCGGCTGTGGACGATTTGGCGGTACATAGCATCCGCGGTTCGCTGATCCATATCCGGCTTGCGGGTATAAACGCAGAACAGGCCATACTGGGCCAGCACATCCAGCCAGTCGGTATTCACGGCCTGGGCGGCATCTGCCCGCCCCATTTCCACCAAAAAGCCATAGAACATCTGTTTGCTGCGCATGGCGTTGGCTGCGCGGCAGGCTTCGGTGGTAATTTCCGGCTCATGCAGGCACAGCAGTGTGATCACGTTATTGCACCCGGCAACGCGTTCCATGGTTGCTTCATTAAATTTCTGGGCATCAAACAGAACAAAGAACACGCTATGGGTATGGCTTTGCAGCATGGCGACCGTTTTCGGGGTAAGGTCCTCGTCCGCATACAGCACCCAGGCATAGCTGGAACCGGCCTCTGCCTGAATAATGGCATCGTCCAGCTCCGGGGCGCTGCAAAAGCCCACATTCAGCCAGGAACGGGTCTCCCCGTTCTGCTTGCGGTTGTTGGAAGCACAGCTGATGATGGCATCAAACCCAAGGTTGATGCCTGCGGTGCAGATGGCATCCTCGTTGACCTGTGCCACAAGGTTGTTGATCAATTTATAATATAGGCTGTCGGTGCGCTGCAAGACGGTCTGCGCATGGTCAAAAAAGCGCTTTAAGTCCGGACGCTGCGCCAAAAGGGCGCACATATCCACATAGTTACGCAGCTGGCGGAAGCCATCGCGCCGCACATCGCGCACTGCGCGGTGGGCCAGCGTCATGGCAAAGCTGCGGGAGTTTTCCAAATCAGGTTTCATGGTATCCTTCTTTCGCAGCCGCGGAGCAGCGCGGCCGTTACAGTGTATGCGGGCAGCGGTACAGCGCTGCCCCTGGGGCATTCCCCTAGGGTGTATCTGAAAAGTGAAAAGTCGAAAATTCAGTCTGTTTCTACAAACACAGCGGGATTTTGCGCTAAAAAGCCTTAAACCCTGCTTGTGTTTGCGAAATATCCGTCATTTCCTTTGTTTTCAGATAAACCCTAGGCAACACCGCACAATTCCCGCCTTACGGCTTAAGCACCGCTTCGGCGGCTGCGGCACGGCATCTGCGTTGCCAAAATGCTCGATAATGTCGGGTTGCGGTACCCGCATCGTGCTTCGGGGGCAAAAGCCCCTCGCACTCTGCGACCGCTGCCCCTGCTTCGGTTCGCTGTTTCCGCCACTGGCGGCGCTCACCTTTGCAGCATCCAGTATTATCTGCGCTTTTGGCTTAGCATCTGCCGCACCTCGCTCGCCGTATCGGCACTTAGAATTATGCGGTATTGCCCTTAATAATAGAATAGCACGCGCGGGCGGCGTGTGCTATAGATAAATGCGGGAAAATGTACTAGATTATTTCACAGCGCACCCGCTTTTGTTCAATTTTGAAGCAAATCCGCCGTTATTTCAGTTCCACAACGGTCACGCCGCTCTCGCCCTCACCATAGCGGCCAAGGCGGAAGGATTTGACCCCGCGGTGGGTGCGCAGGTGCTTTTGGATGGCGTTGCGCAGCGCGCCGGTGCCGTTGCCGTGGATGATATACACGGTGTTCTGGTTGCTGAGCATGGCGTGGTCCAAAAAGCGGTCCACTTCGGCCAGGGCTTCCTCCACGGTGTAGCCCAGCAGGTTCAGCTCCATGCTGGACTTGCGGTCATGGTTCAGCTCCACGTGGGTGCGGGTGCGCGGCGGTTCCTGCTTTTGGGTGCGCTTATCCATCTTATCGGGGGCGCACAGGCCGGTCAGGGGGACCTTGGTTTTCAAAATACCGGCGCGCACTTCCACCATGCCGTTTTTGTCCGGGCGGGAAAGCACCACGGCGTGCTGGTCCAGCTCCGCGATCACAACCTCCTGGCCGGGCTTGACCTCTTTCAGCGGCACGAACTGGCGCTTGGGCTGCTTTTTCTCGGTACGGTTCAGCAGCTGCTCTGTATCCTTGCGGGCAATTTCGCGGGCGCGCACAGCACGGGCGGCGGCGTTGGTCTTTTCATCTTTCTGGATGCGGCGCAGCTCGTCCGTCAGGGCATATGCCTGGTTCTGCACATTCTGCATCAGCTCATGGGCTTTGCGGCGGGTGGCTTCCAGCTCTTCCTCGCCCTGTTTGATCAGGGCATCACGCTTTTTCTCGGCGCTTTCCAGGGCATGCTCTGCTTCATAGCGGGCCTTTTCGGCTTCGTCCTCAGCGGCTTTCAGCTGCAGCTTCAAATCATCCAGCTGGGCCAGAACGCTGTCCAGCCGCTTATCATCGTTGGACATATGATTACGGGCGGCATCGATGACGCTTTCCGGAATGCCCAGCTTGGCACTGATGAGGAACGCGTTGGACTTACCGGGCACGCCCACGCTGAGCTTGTAGGTGGGGGCCAGGCTTTCCACATCAAACTCACAGCTGGCGTTCACCACGCCAGGGGTTTCCAGCGCGTAAATTTTCAGCTCGGCGTAGTGGGTGGTGGCCATCAGCAGGGTGCCCTGCTTACGCAGCCTTTCCAGAATGCTGACGGCCAGCGCTGCGCCCTCTGCCGGGTCGGTACCGGCACCAAGTTCGTCGATCAGGGTCAGGGTATCGGGGCCGGCCAGCTCCAGAATGCCGGTGATCCGCTTCATATGGCCGGAGAAGGTGGACAGGCTCTGTTCAATGCTCTGTTCATCGCCGATATCCACCAGGTATTCATCAAAATGGCAGACGGTACTGCTTTCGTGCGCCGGGATCAAGAAGCCGTGCTGGGCCATCGCGTTCAGCAGGCCGGCCGTTTTGATGCTGACGGTTTTGCCGCCGGTGTTGGGGCCGGTGATGACAAGGGTATCATATTTTTCGCCCAGGGCAATATCCACGGGCACGACCTTTTTCTTGTCGATCAGCGGGTGGCGGGCTTTTTTCAGTGCAAAGCGGCAGCTATCGTTCACCTGCGGCATAAAGGCGTTCTGCTCCACCGCAAGGCGGGCTTTGGCCAGCAGCAGGTCAATTTGCAGCATAGCGTCATAGCTGTAGCTGAACTGCGGCTCCAGCGATGCCACCTGGCCGGAGAACGCCGTCAGAATGCGGGTGATTTCCTCCTGCTCTTGGGCGTGCAGCTGCATAATGCGGGCGTTGGCTTCCACCACAGCGGTTGGCTCCACAAACACGGTGGAGCCAGTGGAGGAAACATCGTGGATGACGCCGCCGACTTCGCCGCGGTACTCGGCACGAACCGGCACAACATAGCGGCCGTTGCGGATGGAAACCACAGCATCCTGCAAAAATTTGTTGGTGGTAGAGTTTTTGATGATGGCATCCAGCTTGGTGCGGATGCTGTCCTCCGTCGCGCGGATCTTGCGGCGCAGGTCGCGCAGGGTAACGGAGGCGGTATCGGCCATTTCTTCCGGCGAAATGATGCACTCGCCGATCTGCTTTTCCAGCACCGGCTGAGGAGCCAGGGCAAAGAACAGGTCATCGGTGGGCAGCATATCGTGGTCGGTCAGGCCGTACCACTGGGCCAGGCCGGAAAAATTGCGCAGCGCTGCAGCAATTTCCAGCAGCTCGCCCATCGAAAGAATGCCGCCCTTGGCCGCATGGGCCACCACGCGGCGCACTTCATGCACAGCGCCAAAGCGCGGGCTGCCGTTTTTCAGCAGCAGGGCGTTGATGGCGTTGGTCTGGGCCAGGGCGTAGCGCTCCTCCTCCGTTGTGGCAAACGGCTCAATGGCGCGCATCATCTCTTTGGTTTCCGCACAGGTGCACAGCTGCACCGCACGGGCAATAATTTTATCCAGTTCCAGGGTTGTACGGTAGGAAACGTCCATAGATAAATTGGTTACTCCTGTTGGGTCAGATGGGTCAAAAATCTTGTTTTATCGTATCATCTATCATGCACGGTTATTCCAGCACACCGTGCAAAAATTCAAGGCTTTTGGGCTGATAGTCCAGGTGAGCCGCCACATACTGTTCACACACACGGCCCAGGCGGCGCTGGCTTTGATCTGTCAGGGTAAAGTTGAACAGTTTGGCATCCTCTGCCAAACAGATATGCCGCAGCGCATACAGTGCACCGGGGTCCAGGTTGGGGGCACGGTGCTCTTTGGCGGCGCAGTCGGCGCACAGCAGACGGCCCGCTACCGGATCCAGGTAAAAATCACAGCCGTCATACCGGGCGCATACATCGCAGGCCAGCACCCCCGGCATGTATCCCGCCTGGGTCATGGTGCGCATTTCATAGATGGCTTTCAGCTGGCGCAGCGGGCGTTTTTGCTCAGCGGTCATGTACAGGGTGTTCAGCAGCAGGCGCAGGCAGTCCGCCGATTCCGGCGGCTCCGGCGCCAGCGTGATGGTCAGCTCCGAAAGATAGGCTGCCAAGGCGGTGCCTTCCACGGTTTTGCTTAACCCGTGGAACACCTTGCTGACAGCCGCGCTGTCAATAAAATTGGTTTTGCGGCCCAGTGTAATGGCAAATTCTGAATAACAGAAAAGCCCGCAGGCACTGAACAGCTTGTTTTTCAGCCGCAGGCTGCCGCGGGCGGATGCTGACAGCACCCCGTTACCCGGTGTCAGCACTGTCAGGATCTGGTCGGCTTCGCCCACCCGGACCGCACGCAGGACAAGCCCCATTGTGTTGATCTGCATTGTTTTCCCCCGTGGTTATGCCATGCGGCGCAGTGCTGCGGTAATCAAGGTAGTCATAAATACTGCCGCTGGCAGCAAATTTCTGCCACTGTGCGGCGCGGATTCCGTCGGTTTCAGCATTTCCTGGCATGATGGCCCGCCCCCTTTACGGATTAGCTTGCCACCATCATACCGATCCATGCGTGGAAAAGTTGTCCAACCGTGTGGTTGGACAGGGTTCGCGCAGTCTCCCCGCTGTTACGGCTTGGCAAAACCGAGGTTATCCAGCAGGCGGTCGTTATCGCGCCAGTCCTCACGCACCTTTACCCAGCATTGCAGGTTCACGCGGGCGCCCAGCAGTTCCTCGCAGTCCATGCGGGCGGCGGAGGCAATCTTTTTCAGCATCTGGCCGCCCTTGCCAATGATCATGCCCTTATGGCTCTTGCGCTCGCAGCAAATCTCCACGCTGATGTCGATCAAATCGCTGTCCGGGCGTTCTTTGAAGCTTTCCACCGTAACGGCAATGCCGTGGGGGATTTCTTCCCGCATGAACAGCAGGGCTTTTTCACGCACCAGCTCGGCCACCAGCTCTTTTTCCGGCATATCGGTAAAAGCATCGTCGTCAAAGTAATGCGGGCCGGGGTTGGCGTACTGCTTCAGCAGCGGGAACAATTCTTCACAGCCGGTGCCATCCTTGGCGGAAACGGTGACGATCGCATCAAAAATACCGAACTCTTCCACCTGCTTTTTGCGGGCTTCCAGCGCGGCAAAATCATTCAGCAGGTCCACCTTGTTGATGACCGCGATTGCCGGACCTGCTTTGCGCAGTGCTTCCACCATGCCAAGCTCGGATTCGGTAAATTCCCCGGTAGGCTCAAACAGCATCAGGGTCACATCCACATCCTTCAGGCTGGCGGCTGCGGTCTGGGTCATGCGGGAATCCAGCCGGTTGCGCGGCTTATGGATGCCGGGGGTATCCAGCAGCACATACTGTACCGGCCCCTTGGTGATAATGCCGGTAATACGGTTGCGGGTCGTTTGTGCCTTTTGGGTCACGATGGCAACTTTTTCGCCAACCAGGTGGTTGGTCAGGCTGGATTTGCCCACGTTGGGGCGGCCCACAAGGGCCACAAACACGCTGGAGGGCATTTCAGGTTCATTGTGGTTCTTCTGCATTCGTACCTTCTCTTTCAATCTGCTGCAATCTGCGGGCTATTTGGCCCGGTTGGGTTCACCCGTGCTGCACGGTTGGGCAGCCGGGCCTTATTTTTCTTCGGTTTTATTTTCTTTTGGGGGTTTTGACCTGTTCCTGCTTGCCAAGGCGGAAGGTGAACAGGTAGGCCAGCACCAGCGAAAGCACCCAAAGCGCCGTGCTGAGCGGCGTCGCCGTCACGCTGGTCCAGATGGCGTTCAGAGCAGCCGCGTTGCCAAACAGGCAGATGCCCACGACCACCGCACCAAACGCTGTGACCAGCACGCCTCCAGCCGCCATATCTTTGGCGGCACCGGCGCTCCACCAGTGGGTGGTATCCGGCTTATCCACTGCGCGCTCCACGGCGGAATTCATCAGCTCCATGCCAAGCATCATAAACACGCAGATGGCCAGCAGCGCCACGCCGGTGGCGTCAATGTGCGCCATGTGCGCCGCGGCAAATACATACAGTGCCGCACACAGGTGGAAGCGGAAGTTGCGTTCCTCCAAAACAGCTGCGCAGATGCCGTGCCATGCGTAAACAAAGCCGTGCCCAAACCGGGCAAGGTCCGTCAGCATGCGATTCTTTTTCTTGGGCTTCATGTACAGCTCACACTTCGTCGTTGGTGTAGCTGACAGTGCGCGGCAGGCCCAGCTGCATCAGAACAGCTTCCTCTTTCTCGCGCATACGTACTGCTTCCAGCCCGCTGGATTCATGGTCATAGCCCAGCAGGTGCAGCATGGAATGTACCGTCAGATAGGCAACTTCACGCTGCAGGCTGTGGCCGTACAGTTCGGCCTGTTCCATGGCGCGCTCCATAGAAATCACGATATCGCCCAGAATCTTGCAGCCGTTGTCCTCGTCGATATCATACTCCCCGTTTTCTGCCATGGGGAAGCTGAGCACATCGGTGGGGGCATCCTTATCCCGGTACTGCTTGTTCAGCTCGTGGATGCGGGCGTTATCCACAAAGGTCACGCTGATCTCTGCCGGGCCGTCAAAGTTTTCGTATTCCAGCACCGCATTGCAGCTGCGGCGGATCAGGATGCGAAGCCCCGAAGGAACTTTGACCGCGTTCTGCTCATTGGTGATCAATACTTTGTTAGACATAGGAAATCTGCCTCCTGACTGTGCTTTTGTTCGGTGCCGTTGGGCACCGTTTATAAATCATTTTTATTTTTATACTCTATCCGTTACGCATTTGCCGTTTCCGGCTTGGCCTGCGGTACCCGCTTGGGCGGCTGGGCGGCACGCTCATAGGCTTTTACGATCTGCTGTACCAGGCGGTGGCGCACAACGTCCTTTTCGGTCAGGTAAACCTGCGCAATGCCGTCAATCCCCTTTAATATATGCAGGGCATCCACCAGGCCGCTTCGGGTCTTTTCCGGCAGGTCCACCTGGGTCACATCGCCCGTCACTACCACTTTGCTGCCCACGCCCATGCGGGTCAGGAACATCTTCATCTGTTCGGGGGTGGTGTTCTGGGCTTCATCCAGGATGATAAAGGCATCGTCCAGCGTGCGGCCGCGCATGTAAGCCAGCGGGGCCACCTCAATGGCCTGCTTTTCTACCAGCTTCTGGAAGGTTTCCGCCCCCAGCAGGTCAAACAGGCCGTCATACAGCGGGCGCAGATAGGGGTCCACCTTATTTTGCAAATCGCCGGGCAGAAAGCCCAGCTTCTCCCCCGCTTCCACGGCGGGGCGGGTCAAAATAATGCGGCTGACGTCTTTTGACTTGAACGCCTTGACCGCCATGGCCACAGCCAGGTAGGTTTTGCCCGTACCGGCAGGCCCCACGCCAAAGGTGATGGAGTTGGCGCGGATGGCGGAGAGGTACTCTTTCTGGCCCAGCGTTTTGGGGTGGATGGGGCGGCCTTTGGCGGTAACGGCAACAAAATCATCGTTCAGTTCCCGCAGGCGCTTTTCCTCGCCGCCGCGGGCCAGGCTGATGCAGTAGCGCACCGTCTGTTCCTCCAGCGGGGTGTGGTTCTGCATCAGGGTCACCATGCCGTCCACTGCATGCACAGCAGCTTCCACGTCTTTGGGCTCACCGGTAAACTTTAACAGGGAGCCGCGGCAGACCGCCGTGACGTGGAACTCATTTTCCAGCAGTTTTACGTTCTGGTCACAGTTGCCAAAAATGGCGGCGGCCAGTTCGATGCTGTCTAATTCGACTGATTTTTCGGCCAATATGGTACCTCCTGTGCAGCCAGGCGTCAGCCGCCGGGCCAGCCCGCACGCTTTTACGCCTGTTTTTGCGGTTTTTGTGGTAAAAGATTACAGATAGCCATAATCTTTCAATTTGAATTATAGCACAGTTTTGTCGAAAATAAACTATGAATGTTGCACAAAATTTTAACCTCCTGCATGTTAAAATCCACGCAGGGGATGATTGTAACCTTTTTGGTTGTCATGAACAAAAGTATCCCACCCAGAATATTTTTTCAACTTTTGCCCCGTTTCCCCTTGACTTGTGCCAAAAATCCAGTATACTATTATTGTTGTGCTGGTGTGGCTCAGTTGGTAGAGCAGCTGATTCGTAATCAGCAGGTCGCCGGTTCAAGTCCGGCCACCAGCTCCATAAACCGCGCAGGGTTCCGTTTGGTAATCCTTCGCGGTTTATTTTTGTGTTTTCTGTACAAGAATTCAAGCGCCCTGCTGTGTTTTTCACAACAGGGCGCTTGTTTTGTTGATTATTCTTTCGTTTTTTCCGTTTCGGGTGCGTCTTCTGCAGAGGTGTTTTTCGTTTGGGGCTGGGGTTCTTCGTTCACCACGGGGATAAAGCGCTTGGCAAACTTGTTTTTACCGCGGCTGCGCACATAGAAATAGCCGATCATCGAGAACGTGAGCGCACCGATAAAGTTGACGAAAAGGTCCTCCATCGTATCCAGCAGGCCAATATCCAGGTAGCCGCCCAGACCAAGGGCCGTCTGGGTGCCGTCACTTTGCACCACGATCACATCCGTGATATTGCGGATGACGCCGGGATTGTTACCGCCGGTGGGGTCCAGCATCACGCTGCCAATGGTGTTGACCACGGTATCCTTTTGCATATCCAGGAAAAACAGCTGGTCCATGGTACACTCAAAAAATTCCCAGATCACGCCAACCGTCATGGAAAAGCAGAATGCCACAATGGCCAGGTACAGCGGGGAGAGCGAAAAGCCGATCTTTTCCTCCCGGTTGAGGATATCAAGCAAAGAGAACCCGACGGCCGCGCACAAAAAGCCGTTCAGGGTGTGCAGCACGGTATCCCAATAGGGGAAGGTAACGTAATAGGCGTTAATCTCGCCCAAGATTTCCGCCGCATAGATAAACAGCAGGATGATAATTTCCAGCGTATTTGGCAGTTCAATGTCCAGCCGGTGCTGCACCATGTTGGGCACGCCGAACAGGAACAGCGTCAGCACACACAAAAAGACATTTTCAAAGTTGCGGTTAAAGATCTGGGCAATCAGCACCAGAATGACCGAGGCACGCAGCAAAAGGTAAACGATGGTAACCGAGCGCTTGTTCTTCCAGGCATCTTTCAGCTGGCTCAAACGGCGGGGGCGCGGCGAGGGTGGTACGTTTTTCAAATCGGGCATGAAATATCAGTCCTCCAGGCTGAAATCTTTGGGGTCATAATGCGGCAGTTCCTGCCGGTGCGGCACGCGCAGCAGCGGGTCATACCGGAACTTGCGGCAGGCAAAATAGGGCGAAACCACGCCCCGGTTTTTGCACAGAACCATTTTCTGGTCAGCCGCCGGAGAGCCGTGGGTGCAGTAAGCACACGCCGGAGAGATTTTTGTGCCATAGGGCGGCTTTTTGAACATCCGCTTTCCTCCAATACTGCAAGGTTTAGCAACAGTTCACCGCGGGCCGTCTGCACGGCTGCGGTGCGCTGCCGGAATAGTATTATTATAAGAGCTTTGGCAGGTTTTGTAAAGTTGATACAGTGCAGCGCACAAAAAGAATGCAATTGCCAGCGCCGTATCCCACGCGGTACGCTTCATAACGACCACCTGCGGGGCCAGACTGGTGAACACAGCCACCTGCCCCGGTACCAGTGGAAGGCACAAGTGCAGCAGCCCCTGCAAAAACACAAAATGCAGCACCCGTGCGGCCAGCAGCAGCCCCAGCGGCACCGTCCCCTGCAGCAGCGCCGCCAGCTGGGCAAGCACCGATGCCCCCAGCAGGCTCAGGCACAGGCACACCCCCGCCACGCTGCCTGCAGCGGCAAAATCTGCGCAGCCTGCGGAGATTTCCAGCGCAGCGTTCAGGTAAAGCCGCGCACCATCAGGCATCCCCTGCCCCAACACACTGCCCACCACGCGGCAGAACACCGCGCAGCCGCACACCGTCAGGCTGCTTTGCACCGCATTGCTGATGGCCTGTGGGAAGGTCACGCTCTTTTGTTGACTGCTCCCCTGCCCAGCTGGCAATTCCTGCTTTGGCAAAAATAGCACCAGGCAGGCTGCGGCAGCAAGGTTGGCTGCCAGCTGCAAGCCATACAGCAGCAGCCCCAGCGCCACGCTGCCAAACAGCTGCCCCCCAATGCAGCCAACCACAAAGCCGGGGCCGGAACAGCAGCCCAACAGCAGCAGGAGCGCGGCATCCCGCGGGGGCAGTTCCCCCGTTTTGTGCAATGCTGCAATCTGTTGGGCGCACACCGCGTATCCACCACACCAGCCCAGCACCAGCACCACCGGGGCCCGTGGGCTGCGGATCCCGCACAGCCGCATCAAAGGCCGCAGCGGCCACCCCAGCGCCGGAGCCAGCGGCCCCAGCAGGCCGCACACCACAAACAGTGGGAACAGCGCGGGCAGTAGGCTGCCGCCGCAGAGCTTCAGCCCCGCCGCAAAGCCCTGCGCCGCTGCCTGGGGCCGGGCCAGCAGCAGGCCGCTCAATGCCAGCGCCAGTGCGGCCTGCACCACCGGCCAGGGGGCAAACCGCATTTGGCTTGATTTTTGCTTCATATCTGCACCGCCTTTGCCGTATATTGGGGTGAATGATCCTCGCATGTGTGTTCCCCGGCAGACGAAAGGAGGCGGTCTGGCATGAAGCAGCACCCACGCCGCCGGTCCAAACGCCGCACCCCGGCCCCCACCCTGCACGACCTGCTGCGCCAGCCGGACGCCGATTTTTACCGTCTGCCGGATTTGGAGATCCGCTCCGGGCGCATTGTTACCGATGGCTGCCGCCGGGTGCTGGATTTTGCCCCACAGAAGATCACGCTGGATGTGGGCAGCACGGTTATTACATTTTATGGCACTGCGCTGCGAATAGAATCGCTGAACGGCAAACGGCTGACGGTTGCCGGGCGGGTGGCCCGCATTGATTTTGCACCCAAGTGGGAGGTTGACGCCAATGAAGCGCCGCATTCAGGCAGCAGATAGCATTCGGTTTTGTGTGCGCGGCCGCGGGGCGCAGCGCCTTTTGGGCCAAGCCGCCCAGGCCGGGTTGAAGCTGGAACGCATTGCCCCACAGGCAGACGGCTTTACCGCCGTGGTGTCCGGCGCCGGCTGGGCCAAGCTCTGCCAGCTGGCCGGTGCGGGCGGGTGGCAGGTGATCCAAATACAGCGGCGCGGCCCCGGTCCATTAGCAGAGCGATTGCTGCGCCGCCCCGGCATTCTGGCGGGCATCGGCCTGTTTTTTATGCTGCTGCACTGGCTGGGCGGCTTTTTGTGGTGCATGGATCTGGAACTTTTGACCGTTCCCCAACAGGAAAGCATCCGCACACTGCTGGCGCAGAGCTGCATCTGGGAGGGCTGCCGCCCCAGCCAGGCGGAGCTGGCCCAGGCGCAGCAGCTGTTGGAAGCCAGCGGTGATTTTGGCTGGGTCAGCCTGAATTTTACCGGTGGCTGCCTGACCGCCGAGGGTACGCCCCTCCAGCAGGCACAGGCGGAACCACCCGCCCAGAACACCGGGCTTTATGCCCGTGCAGGCGGCGAGGTGCTTGCCGTAAACATTTCCAGCGGTTTTGCACAGGTGCAGCCGGGCCAATACGTTGGCAACGGCATGCTGCTGGCCGCTGCGGAAAAGCTGGACCGCAGCGGTGCGCCCGTGCCCCAGCCCGCCAGCGGCACCGTAACAGCGCGGGTGCGGCTGGCCTACACCGGGCAGCAGGCGTTCACCCAGCAGCGCCCGGTTCTGACCGGCGCTTGCGCGGAACGCCGCACCCTAACCCTGCTGGGCCGCAGCTGGCAGCTGCCAGGGTCCGGCGCACTGCCGGAGGATGTTCCGCCCCGCGTACGGTGGCTGCCGCTGCGCCTGGGGCGGCTGGCTTTGCCCGGCTGCGTGCAGGAAACCACCTGTTGGGCACGGGAAACACAGGAGCAGACTTTCACCCCCGAAACCGCCGCAGCTCTGGCACGGCGCAGCGCCCGCCTGCAATTATTGCAGGATTACCCCGATGCCGTAATTGAAAGCGAGCGCGATTTTGCCAGCACCACCGCCACCGCCGCCGTGTGCCGCACGGTGTTTGTGTTTTGCGCCAACATTGCCGAACCGCGCAGCGCCCCCGCCGCCAGTGGGTGACAAGCGGGATCCGGCGTGCTATAATGCCTATGGCAACACCGCACAATTCCCGCCTTGCGGCTTAAGCACCGCTCCGGCAGCTGCGGCACGGCATCTGCGTTGCCAAAATGCTCGATAATGTCGGGTTGCGGTACCCGCATCGTGCTTCGGGGGCAAAAGCCCCTCGCACTCTGCGACCGCTGCCCCTGCTTCGGTTCGCTGTTTCCGCCACTGGCGGCGCTCACCTTTGCAGCATCCAGTATTATCTGCGCTTTTGGCTTGGCATCTGCCGCACCTCGCTCGCCGTATCGGCACTTAGAATTATGCGGTATTGCCCTATAATTCGAGATTCGAACATAGGATGTTGAGGGACAGGGAGGAAATACCATGGAAGAAATGCTGGATTTGGTCAACGAGCAGGGCGACCCCATCGGCCGGGCTGTGCCGCGCAGCGAGGCGCACCGCCTTGGGCTGCGCCACCGTACCAGCCATGTGTGGCTGGTACGCCGCAAAAACGGCGTGCTGGAAGTTCTGCTGCAAAAGCGCAGTGACGAGAAAGATTCTTTTCCCGGCTGTTACGATATTTCCAGTGCGGGACATATCCCGGCCGGGCAGGGCTTTGTGGATTCCGCCCTGCGGGAGTTGAAAGAAGAGCTTGGCGTAACCGTCCAGCCGCAGGACCTGATCTTGTGCGGGCAGCGCAGCTTCCAGTTTTCCGCGGTGTTCCACGGCAAACCGTTCAAGGATAACCAGGTCAGCAATGTGTACCTGCTCTGGCTAGACCGTGATGCCGAAGAATTTACGCTGCAAAAAGAGGAGATCAGCGCCGTGCGCTGGATGCCCCTTGTCGACTGTTTGCGTAATGTGGAGAACGGCGCGCTGAACAGCTGCATTTTCCCAGAAGAGCTGCGGATGGTGCAGGCCACGGTGGAAAAGGCAAACGCAACTTGATTGAAGAAATTATTTTGTGGGAAAGCTGTAGGAAACGGCCTTCCCTTATTTTTTTATTTTGCCGTGTAACAACGCGGGCCTTTTTGACGTTTTTGATCGTGAAGGGACGGGAAAACCGAATGCCGGCTCGTGCTTTCCCCTATTTATGAGCTTACATTTAAGGTGTACCTGAAAGCAAAGGAAATGACAAACACAAGCCGGATTTTGCGTTTGCAGAAATAGACGATATTTTCAACGTTTCAGATACCCCCTGGGAAAATGCCAAAGGTGTTTGCCTGAAAAAATTTTCCAAGGCTCTCCCGCAAAAAGCGTTTATTACGAAAGGAATTTGAATACCATGAAACATATCCATTCCATCAATTTTATCAAACACACCACCCTGCTTGCTTGTTCTGCCCTGTTGGCTGTCAGCCTTGCCGCCTGCAGCCAGCCTGCCGCTTCCGATGCCGCCAGCACTGCAGGCAGTGCTTCCAGCAGCGCCACCAGTGATACCGCTCAAATCCCCAACCCGTGGACCGGCTGCACCACCCTGGCGGATGCCGCCGCCCTGACCGGGTACGATTTTACCGTGCCCGATTCCGTGGATGGCTACCCGGACGTTACCATTGCCGTATTGGAAAGCGAGCAGCTGACCGAGGTGCAGTACAGCTCCGGCAATGCCCGCCTTTGCCTGCGCAAGGCCCCCGGCAGCGATGACATCAGCGGAGATTACAACCAGTATGCGGAAAGCAATGCCGTTGATGTTGACGGCCGCAGCGTGACCCTGCAGGGCAACGACGGCCAGGTTCAGCTTGCCACCTGGCTGGACGGGAACTATACCTACTCCATCGGCATTCACCGCGAAGACGGCACCGGGCTGACCGCCGATGAAATGACCGGCCTGGTAAAAGCTACCAAATGAGCGGCAAATTGTAACAATTTGGAACAACCTCAACCAAAACACAAAAGGGTGCGCAGCGAACG
>ERZ1673742.1851-NODE-1851-length-17694-cov-5.191224_pt1 | contig 17694 bp, 19 predicted proteins | sample MGYA00580208_ERZ1673742 | MGnify/ENA primary metagenome ERZ1673742 (study PRJEB41218, sample SAMN15661774) | gut metagenome | host: Homo sapiens | place: Canada: London | collected 2015-08-20/2019-03-30 | study: EMG produced TPA metagenomics assembly of...
GTCCGACAAAGGTCGTGCACGCCTGCGAGAACGAGTTGAGGATATCGTAGGTGATGATCTCGATGTTGTAGGCCGCGCTCGATGCCGCCATGACGACCGTGCCGAGGCTGTTGATTGCGCCCTGAATGACGATATTCGCGATGGAGAACATCGCGCTCTGCACACCTGCGGGAACGCCGATGCGCAGAATTTGCTTGAGGCACAGCCCGTCGATGCGCAGCTTTTTCGGCTCAAGGCGGATGACCTTGTCCGTTTTAAGCAGGAAACCCCACAAGATCGCCGCGCTGACCGCGTTCGACAGCACCGTTGCGATCGCGACGCCGTCCACGCTCATGTGGAGCACAGCCACGAAGAAGAGGTTCAGGATCACGTTCAGAACGCCGGAGGCCGTCAGCGCGATCAGCGGAATTTTCGTCTCGCCCACGCTGCGGAAGACCGCCGCCTCAAAGTTGTAGAGCAGGATCACCGGCAGGCCCGCAAGATAGATGCGCAGGTATAGCAGCGCCAGCGGGAACACATCGTCCGGCACATTCAGCTGATTCAGCAGCGGAACGGCGAACAGCTCACCGATGATCGCCGCGATCAAACCGCCCAGCACCGCCACGACGATGGAGGTGTGCACCGCGTGGTGCACCATCGTGTCGTTCCTTTCGCCGATGGCGTGCGCGATCGTCACGTTCGCGCCCAGCGCGATGCCGATGAACAGGTTGACGATCAGGCTGATGATCGAGCTGTTTGTGCCGACGGCCGCGACCGCCACAGTGCGGAGCTCGCCGGTAAAGTTGCCGATGACGGCGATGTCCGCGGCGTTGAACAGCTGGCTCAAAATCGCCGTGGCCGCCACCGGAACGGCAAAGCGCGGGATCTTATCCCAGAGCGTCCCGTGGAGCATATCCAATGATTTTTTCTGCGATGCAGCTTTCAACTCTACCGCCCCTTTCCGCAATTTGTCTGGCCTATGATATCACGCTTTGAGCCAAATGCAAGAGGCAGAAAAGCCAAAAGTGGAGCACAGCGCAAAGAATGCTTTGTTTTGCTGCGAAAAGCGCGGATACTCACAGGCATTCCTGCAAAATTTCGCAAATTTCATCACGGGTCAGCTTCTTGCAGCAGCCAGCGGTGATGTTGGTAGAATCCGCCACGGCGCGGAAGTCGGTGTCGGCGGGGATGCCAAGCTCTGCAAAGCTGGTCGGCAGACCGATTTCCTTAATAAACGCGGCCAGCGCGTCGATACCGGCAGCCGCGGTCTCCTCGTCGCTGCCCTTGGGCGCAATGCCCCAGACGTTCTGCGCCCAGCGGGTGAACCGCGCCGTGCCGGATTTGTAGATGTGGCGGTACAGGACAGGGTGGATGACCGCCAGCCCCGCGCCGTGGTTGCAGTCGGTGTAAGCGCCCAGCTGATGCTCCTGCATATGGCACTGGAAGTCCGTGACCTTGCCGATCTTCAGCACGCCGTTCTCTGCCATGACGGACGCCCACGCCAGCTTTGCGCCATCCTGCACCTTGGCATAGGTGGGGTTGGACATGATGCCGGAGAACTCCACAACGCACTTACCCTGCGCGTTCAGGATACCCATGATCCCATCGTACACGCCGTTGCGCTTGATCGAGCCGCCGCCATAGGCCAGCATGACGGTTTCGCCAAAGTTTGCGAGCAGGCCGCCGAGGTACTCCTTCACGCCGCCTTTGCCGAAAGATACCTTGGTCTTGTTTTCAAAAATAAAGTTATTCATCATAACGCATCCTCTCTGACCGTTTTTCTTGCGGTATTCGCCGCTGTGTGCTATCATTGCCGATGGCAACTTCCGGTTGATACTGCCGATTATAAATACCGGTTGTAACAACCGGTCAAGAGTTTTTGAGGAAAAAACACAATTTTTACGCAGCAGAGAGGGATTACCATGCGCTACACCATGATGCAGGTCTGCAAGGAAACGGGCATGACCTATCAGGCCTTAAAATTTTACTGCAACGAGGGGCTTGTCCCCAACGTCAAGCGCGACAAAAACAACCGCCGCGTGTTTGACGAGCGGGACGTCGCGTGGATCAGCAGCCTGACGCGCCTGAAAAAATGCGGCATGAGCATTCAGGAGATGAAGGACTACCTCGCCCTCTGCCTGCAAGGCGAGCGCACCATCCCGCAGCGAAAGATCCTGCTGGCGCAGAAGCAGGAGGCACTGCGCGCAGGCATTCGGGAATTGCAGGACAGCGTCGCCTATATCGACTGGAAGCAGAATTTTTACGACGAAGTGCTCTCCGGCAAGCGGCCGTATGAGAGCAATCTTATTCGGGTGGAAAAATAGGCGCAAGGCTGGCGTCAGCATAAAAAGCAGGAGGCGTACCGCTCGGTATCGCCTCCTGCTTGCATTCCTGCCGTATTTCATCCCAGCGCCACGTCGAGCACCATCATCAGGCTGAAGCCCACGGCGAAAAACACCGTGCCGATGTTGGAGTGCGCGCCCTGCGACATTTCGGGGATCAGCTCTTCGACGACGACATAGAGCATCGCGCCCGCGGCAAAGCTCAGAAGATACGGCAGCGCCGGAACGATGAGCGACGCGGCGAGTATCGTCAGCACCGCGCCGATGGGCTCGACGATGCCCGAGAGCACGCCGCCCCAGAAAGCTCTTGCTTTGCCCATGCCCTCGGCGCGCAGCGGGAGCGAAATGATCGCCCCCTCGGGAAAATTCTGGATCGCGATGCCGAGTGAGAGCGCCAGCGCGCCCGCCGCCGTGATCTGTGCGCTGCCGGAGAGATAGCCCGCATACACCACGCCGACGGCCATGCCCTCGGGGATGTTGTGCAGTGTGACGGCCAGCACCATCATCGTCGTGCGCTGGAGTTGGCTCTTCGGCCCCTCGACCTGCCCGCTCTTGGCGTGCAGGTGCGGGACGACGTGGTCGAGCAGCAGCAAAAAGAGAATGCCGACCCAAAAGCCGAGAAACGCCGGCAGAAACGAGAGTTTCCCCATCGCCGACGACTGCTCGATGGAGGGGATCAGCAGGCTCCAGACCGAGGCCGCGACCATCACGCCCGCGGCAAAGCCCGTCAGCGAGCGCTGCACAGCGTCACTGAGCGACTTTTTCATGAAGAACACGCACGCCGCGCCGAGCGACGTGCCGAGAAATGGGATCAAAATGCCGTAAAATGCTTCCATGTCGTTCACCGTCTTTTCTGTGTGAAATATCAATTCTGTTAAATACATCTAACTTCTGGACATAGTATACCAGCGAAAGCCGCGGGATGCAAGTGCCGCGGGGCGCGGAATGGGAAAAGCCTATCGCGGCAAGCGGGGCGAAAACGCGTAGAATGCAAAGAAAATATCGCGAAAAATTTGCAAACCGCTCTTGCAATGCGAAAATCGCTGTGCTACAATACGCAAGGTCGATCACCTTCCCGAAGGCAAGCGGGAAAGCAGGATATATTGGAAAGCTGCCCTGCGGCGGCTTTTTAAAAGACTGCAAGTTAGAGCGAACTAACCGCTTGCGCCGCGCCGGTGGGAACATCATATCAATAGGAACAGTGCCGCCTGATTTCAGGCGGCACTGCTTTTTGCATTTTCGTGAAAAACAAAATGTTCAAACTTTCCTTTAGCTTTTTAGGTTGGCGGGCAATAATGACCTCGTTCCAAGGGGAAAACGAAAAACGACAGCCCCGCGGAAGCATTTGGGATGGACCTTTTGCGTGGAAATATCAAAACGCTTTACTTCAAATACTTGTCGGCGGCGTTCGGCAGCGCGCTGATCTCCAGCATCTACGGCATCGTCGACATGGCGATGGTGAGGGCCTGATGGCACGGCGGCGCTGGCTGCGGTCGCGCCGGTGTGGAACGTTATTTACAGCATTGGCCTTCTTGTGGGCATCGGCGGCAGTGTGATCTTCAGCACGAAGCGCGGCAGCGGCATGAGCGCCGACGGTGAGGACGAGCAGTATTTCACCGCAGCGGTCATCGGCTCGGTCATTCTGGCGGCGCTCGCGTGGGCCGGGCTCATCCTCTTCGAGCGTCCGCTTCTGATGTTTTTCGGCACGGATGAGACGCTGCTCGCCCTCGCGCAGCGGTACATGATCCCCGTTAAAGTTGTATTCCCGCTGTTCCTCTTCAATCAGATGCTCGCGGCATTTCTGCGCAACGACGGCGCGCCCGCACTTGCGACGCTTGATGTGCTGTCGGGCGGCATCTTCAATGTGTTCGGCGACTGGTTCTTCGTCTTCCCATGCGATATGGGCGTTTACGGCGCGGGTCTTGCCACGGCGCTGGGCTCGGCGGTGTCGTTCCTCGTGATGCTGACGCACTTTGCGAGCAGGAAGAACACGCTGCGCCTCGTGAAACCAAAGAGGCTTGCGCGCAAGCTGTGGAAGATCACCGTCACGGGCTTTTCGAGCTTCTTTATCGACATGGCGATGGGTATTCTGACTGTGCTCTTCAACCGCCAGATCATGCAATACCTCGGCTCGGACGCGCTCGCGATCTACGGCCCCATCATCAACGTCAGCACATTCGTCCAGTGCTGCGCGTACAGCGTCGGACAGGCATCCCAGCCCATCATTTCGACGAATTTCGGCGCGGGGAAAGAGGCTCGCATCCGCGAGACGCTGCGAGATGCGCTGTGGACGGTCGTATTTTTCGGCGTTTTCTGGACGGCGCCGAGCGTGGCGTGCCTGAATCTCTACATCCGCATTTTTATGAGCCCGACGGAGACGATCTTGGCGATGGCCCCGGCCATCATCCGCGCGTATGCGATCTCATTCCTGCTGCTGCCGTTCAACATCTTCTCGACGTATTATTTCCAGGCCATCTTACAGCCGAAGGCGGCGTTTATCGTGTCGGTCGCGCGCGGACTCGTCATCAGCGGTGCACTGATCCTGATGCTGCCGCTTCTTGCGGGCGCGGATTCGCTCTGGTTCGCCATGCCCATCACGGAGCTTGTCACCGCCGTTTACGCTGCGGCGTGTATCCGCAGATATACCGCGCGGCTCGACGCAAAAGCCACTTGACGAAGCGCGGCCACCGCCGTATAATCATGGCGGAATTTTAACGAACAGGAGCCAAAATGTAACCATGCAGCTTGATCGACCGCACGGGCAGATGTCCGATTCGTTCCTGATGTCCGCGTTTATCATTTTATCCGGCGGATTGCAGGACGCCTATACCTATTGCTGCCGCGACAAGGTGTTTGCCAACGCGCAGACGGGCAACATCGTGCTGATGAGCACACACCTTTTTGCAGGTGACTGGGCAGGTGTTTTCCGCTATTTTGTGCCGCTGATCTCGTTTATGGCGGGCATTTTTGTGGCGGAATGCGTCCACCGCCGCTATAAGTGCATGGAAAAGGTGCACTGGCGCCAGCTCATCATTCTGGCCGAGATCGTGCTGCTGTTTTTTGTCGGCTTCCTGCCGCAGGAGGTCAACACCTTTGCAAACGCGCTCGTCTCGTTCGTCTGCGCGATGCAGGTGCAGACCTTCCGCAAGGTGCGCGGCCACGCCTACGCGAGCACCATGTGCATCGGCAACATGCGCAGCGGCACCGAGGCGCTGTGCGTCTACTTCCACACGCACGACCGCGAGGTGCTGAAAAAGGCACTGACGTATTTTGGCGTCATCGGTATTTTTGCCGTCGGCGCGGGGCTTGGCAGCGTCCTGACGGCGCGCTTTGCCGAAAAGGGCATCTGGGTGTCCTGCCTGCTGCTCGCAGTCAGCTTTTTGATGATGTTTGTGCGCGAGGAAGAGAAGAAATAAGGGGCTTTTTGAAAGATGGCTCTGTATGCAGATCGGTTTCTGCATGCTTTTGTAAAAAAAGGAGAGGACGCTGCTGCGTTCTCTCCTTTTCCTTTTGCGTTCGTTACGCGAGCGGCTTGCCGCTGAAGACGGGGAAGATGTTGAACTCGCCGTAGTCGGCGATGCGGTCCGTGTGCTTGAGCGTCTCCATGTCCTCACTCGAGATGGTGAAGTCCACGGCGGCGTTGCTCGCCATGTGGTCGGGGTTGGCCGTCTTCGGCAGCGCGACCGCGCCGAGCTCGATGACATAGCGGATGCACAGCTGCGCGGCGTTGACACCGTACTTTTTCGCCATCTCCGCGATGGCGGGGTTCTTGAGCGCCTCGCCATGGGCGATGGGGGAGTAGGCCTCCACCTGGATGCCCTGCTCGCGGCAGTAGTCGAGCAGCGCGAGGTCGGTGTTGCTGATGTGCAGCAGGATCTGGTTGACCATCGGCTTTACGCGGCAGTCGGAGAGCAGATTTTCAAGGTCGTCGCGCAGAAAGTTCGACACGCCGATGACTCTGACCTTGCCCTCGCTTTGCGCATCCTCAAGCGCGCGCCAGACGGCTTTGTTTTCTTCGAAATAGCGCTTTTCGACGCGAAACTGGTTCCACGGCTGGGGAGAGTGGATGATCATCTGGTCAAGGTAGTCAAGGCCCATCTTCTCGAGCGTTTCGTCGATGGACTTTTTGGCCTCGTCATAGGTTTTGAGCTCCGCGGCCACCTTGCTGGCGACAAAAAGCTCCTCGCGCGGAACGCCGCAGGTGCGCACGCCCTCGCCCACGCCGCGCTCGTTACCGTAGGCCTGCGCGGTATCGATGAGGCGGTAGCCGAGCTTCACGGCGGTGCGGACGGCCTCGGCGGCCTGATCGTCGTCGATGAACCAGGTGCCAAGGCCGAGCTTGGGGATGCTCAGGCCGTTTTCGAGCGTATAAGTTTCGTTTAAGATCATGGGAATTGCCTCCGATTACAGCTTATTGTACTCTTCGTCCGAGACCGGCTCGCACCACTCGTTCCGGCAGTTTTTGCCGGGGACTTCAACGGCGATGTGGCTGAACCAGCTGTCCTTTTTCGCGCCATGCCAGTGCTTCACGTTCGCGGGGATCATGATGACGCTGCCCTCGTGCAGGCTGACGGCGTCCTTGCCCTCTTCCTGATACCAGCCCTCGCCCGCGGTGCAGAGAAGGAGCTGTCCGCCGCCGGAAGTCGCGTGATGGATGTACCAGTTGTTGCGGCAGGCGGGCTCGAAGGTCACGTTCGCGGCGAAAAGGCTGCCTTTCGGGTCAGTCAGAGGATTTAAGAACGAATCGCCGATGAAAAACTTGGCGTAAGCGGTGTTCGGCGTGCCGGTGCCGAACATGTTGACCTGTTCAAATGCTTCTTTATTTTCGTACTTCATGTTAAAAAGGCTCCTCTGCTTTAGTTTTCCACATTGTAGCGCAGCCAGACCGCGCCGCTGCCGTACTGCTGCACGCTCGTGAGCTTGAGCGGCGTGACGCCGCGCTCCATCGGCAGGCCGTCGAACACGCTCTGCATGCCGCCGCGGCCGTCGATGCCGGCGCCGATCAGAATGCTGACCTCGTCGAGTAGCCCCGCGGCGAGGAAGCCTGCGTTGATGTGTCCGCCGCCGACCGCGGCGGCTCTCTTGACGTCAAACTCCGCGGCGAGAATTTCGCACGCGCGCTTCAAGTCGACGTGTTCCTTGCCGCAGGCGATCCACGAGATGTGCTTGCCGTTGAGATACGCAAGGTACTCCTTGCTGACCTGCTCGCTCGTCAGGATGAGCAGCGGACGCTCGTCTTCGGCGCTCTCACCCCAGAGGAGCGTGCCGTGGGTGTCAACGACGATCTCGTAGCCCTCGGCGTCGGCGGCCTTGGAAAAGGCCTCCTTGCCAAGTGCTTCGGCGGTCTTGGCCTCAAACTTTCCGGGCAGCGCCATTTCGAGCTCCGCGGTCACGCGGCCGCTGATACGTGTGGGCGCGTCCAGCCGTCGAGCGTGTCGTAATATTCCTGCACGCCGGGTAGGTGCTCGGTCATGGCGCAGTCGATACGTCCGTCGACCGAGGTCATCATGTGGCATACGATATAAGGCTTGTTCATGAGACATTCCTCCTGAAAAAACTTGTTGTTCTTAAAGTTCACCGATACTCTACAACTTAAAGTACACTTTCAGTCAAGAGGGCTTCGAAAATTTTTTCGATAGTCCGTTACAAAAGCTTGCACGCTTGACAGAAAGAAAATGGCACCATATAATATATAGAACATACGTTTTAGATGACGCGGCGGGGAGGAAGCTCAATGTATTTTGCCTACGGGGAAGAGGAGACCGACTATCTTAAAAAGAAGGATAAGCGCATGGCCGAGGTCATCAACCGCATCGGCCATGTCGAGAGAAAAGTGGATACTGACCTCTTTTCCGCCGTCGTGCACCACATCGTCGGCCAGCAGATCTCGACCAAGGCACAGGAGACGATCTGGCAGCGGATGCTGTCGGCACTCGGTGAGGTCAACGCCGAGACGGTCCTCGCCGCGGGTGTTTCCAAGCTCCAATCACTCGGCATGACGTTCAGAAAGGCGGAGTACATCACGGATTTTGCCGAAAAGGTCCACACCGGCGCATTCGATTTAGAAGGTATCTGGCAAAAAAGCGACGAGGAGGCTATCCGGGAGCTTTCGTCCCTCAAGGGCATCGGCGTGTGGACGGCGGAGATGATCCTGCTCTTCTGCATGCAGCGGCAGGACGTGTTGAGCTACGACGACCTTGCCATCCAGCGCGGGCTGCGCATGGTGTACCACCACCGAAAGATCGACCGAGGGCTCTTTGAAAAGTACCGCCGCCGCTTTTCGCCCTATGGCAGCGTGGCGAGCCTGTACCTCTGGGCGGTGTCCGGCGGTGCGATCCCCGAGCTGCACGATTACGCGCCGAAAGAGAAGAAATGAGGCGAGGACGATGACTTACACCCAGCATTATGATTCGCCACTCGGCGGCATCCTGCTTGCGGCGGACGAAGAGGGCTTGACGGGCCTGTGGTTCGACGGACAGAAATATTTTGCCCGCACGCTGCCAAAAGAGTATGCCGAGAGCGAGACGCCTGTTTTGTGCGAGGCCAAGCGCTGGCTCGATATCTACTTTTCGGGCCGCGAGCCGGACTTCACGCCGCCGCTCCACCCCGTGGGTTCGGCATTCCAGCAGGCAGTATGGGCGCTGCTGCTGGAAATTCCCTACGGTGAAACGACGACCTACGGCGCGCTTGCGCGAAAGCTGGCGGAGAAGCAGGGCCTAACGCACATGTCTGCGCAGGCCGTCGGCGGTGCGGTGGGGCACAACGATATTTCGCTCATCATCCCCTGCCACCGCGTGGTCGGCGCGAGCGGCAGCCTGACCGGCTACGCAGGCGGCGTCGACAAAAAGATCAAGCTGCTCGAGCTTGAAAGGGCGGATATGAAGTCCTTTTTCGTGCCGAAAAAGGGGACCGCGCTGTAAAACAAAAGAAAAGGCATTCCGCGCGATCGCGCGGAATGCCTTTTATCGTTCTAGGGCTCAGGGACGTTACCGAATCAGTCTCAGAGCATTTTCATAGTCGTTTTTGTGAACGTAGATATGATATTCATACGAATAGTTCGGGTCAACGCCGAAGCTGCCGCTGCGCCCGCCGCTGCGCCCGCCGAGCGCGGAAGAGCCCTGCAAATTCTCGGTTCTGACCGTGTAGGCAATGCCGTTGGCGGACAGGACGCTGCGGATGTTGGCCTGGCGCTGCATGTCCATCGTGGTGATGAGTTCCTTGCGGTTGAAGATCGTCAGCATAATACGGCCCCCTTTATATAGAGTTTCTGTATTGATTTTACCACATGCTTTTCCTGCGTGCAATAGCGGCACAAATTGACAAGGCTCCGCGTGAATACTATAATGCTTTGCATGGAAAAGCGCTGAAAAGAGCGCATCGCGCGGGAACCGTTTCCGCACACAGAAGGGAACTATCAAAGACATGAGACAGGATCTATCGCTCCGACTGGAGCAATTCAAAAAGCAATACGTCGCGGACGAGGCGGTGCGCAGCCGCATCGCCGAGCCGCCCGTCAAATTCATCGGCGACGAGATCATGGAGCTGGCCGTCGCCGCGCTTCTGCAGGGGGAGAACGTTCTGCTATCCGGCGGCAAGGCCACGGGCAAAAATATCTTGGCGGACAACCTTGCGTGGTTGTTCCGCCGTCCGGTCTACACTGTGTCGTTCCATGTGAATACCGACAGCAGCACGCTGATCGGAACCGACACCTTCACCGGCGGCGAAGTGCGGCTGCGCCGCGGCCCTGTCGCGCTCGCCGCGCAGTACGGCGGCTTCTGCATCTTAGATGAGATCAACATGGCGAAAAACGACGCTGTGGCCGTGCTGCACTCCGCGCTCGACTACCGCCGCCTCATCGACGTGCCGGGCTATGAGTGTATCCCTATCCACCCCGCCGCGCGCTTCATCGCCACGATGAACTACGGTTACGCCGGTACGCGTGAGCTGAACGAAGCGCTTGTCTCGCGCTTTACGGTCATCCGCATGCCGACGCTCGAGGAACCCCAGCTCTGCGAGCTGCTGCGCGCAAACGTACCGGAGGCGTCGGACGAGAATATCAAGCGCTGCACGGGGCTGTTCCTCGATCTGAACGCCAAGGCCGTGAACGGCGAGATCTCGACGAACTCCGTCGATATGCGCGGCATGATCGCGGCCCTGCACCTGATGACCGACGGCATGGCGCCCAAGGACGCCATTGCCGTGAGCATCACAAACAAATGTTTCGACGAGTACGAGTACGCGCTCGTGCGCGACGTGGCGCTGACGCGCTTTGCCTGAAGAGATGAGCATCGGCAGAGAAGAGAGCCTTTTTTTGACCGTTTCTGAAAATCACCGCAAGCGGACCTGCCCCGAATACGTGCAGAAGATGAGCGAACCCTTTGAGCACGCGGGCGGCATGGCGGAGGTGTACGAGGGCGTTGTCCTCGGCGGGGCGGACAAGTTTTTCGGGCTCGATGACTTGAATCTGTGGCTGCGGCGGCACCGCTACGCGGCCTACGATATGAACGTGCTGCTGCCCATTGCGCATCTGTGCGTCGAGCGCGCCGTGCGGGCGAGGCTGATGGGCGAGCGCCCGGGCGTCGCCGTGATGGCAGAGCAGGCGGCGGGCGAGATTTTACGTGGCGACCTCCTGCGCTACCGGCGCAGCTCGCGCGGCTGGATGTACATTTACGATCTGACGAAGCGGTTTCCCGCCGCGGCGACGGAGGGCGACCGCCGCATTTTGAAAAATTTCAGCGGTTTTGAAGACATGCTGGCCGAGTTTGACGACCTTGCCGCGCGCAGCGAGAGCTGCGCGGACGCAAAGTCGCTCGTCGAACTCTCAGCGCTTTTGTACCGCAAAATTTTCATCCGCTATTTTGCGCCCGACCACAATCAGGACATCTTACCCGAGCGCGAGACGGAAGAGTGGGAGCCCGCAGCCGAACCGGGGGACATCGAGTGGACGCAGACCGAGGAGATGGAACTCCAATACGACAAGGCGGGCGAGGCATCGGCCGATGGCCTCGTCCTGCCGGACGACGCGCTCGCCGGCATTCCGGAGTATCTGATGCGCAACTTTGGCCCCAGCTTTCAGACCGAGCAGGCGATGGAGGAGATCGAAAGCGCTGTCTGCACCGGCATCCACGAGGAGCGAAAGCTCCTCTTCACCGACGGCCTGAGCGCGGACGCCTACGAGGGCAGTGAGCCGCGCGCCCAATCGCTGCGCGCCAGTCGGGACGGCAACCTCAAAATGCTCCAAGAGCACGAGGACGCCGCGCGTCAGGGCATCCGCAGCATCGAGCAGGCCTTTCGCAATGCGCTGAGCCTGCGCAGCGAGCCGGACGTTTACCGCGCCGACCACGGCGTGCTGCAAAACGATCTGCTCTGGAAGGTCAGCCGCTGCGAAAATCCGCAGCTTTTTGAAAAGATCGTCCGGCAGGAACCGTCCGCCGTCGTCGTGGAGCTTTTGATCGACGCAAGCGGCTCGCAGAGCGTGCGGCAGAGCATGGTGGCGCTGCAAAGCTACCTCTTCAGTGCGGCGCTCAGCCGCATTCAGATCCCGCACCGCGTGATGAGCTACTGCACTTACGGCAATTACACGGTGCTGCGGCGCTTCCGCGACTACGACGACAAGAGCGAGGCCGACCGCCGCATTTTGGAGTACCGCGCGACGTCGAATAACCGCGACGGCCTTGCGCTGGCCGCGGCGGGACTCGACCTCAAGAAGCGGCGTGAGGAGCACAAAATTATCATCGTGTTCAGCGACGGCTTACCGAACGACATGGTCAGCGGCCGCAAGCGCGAGGGCGCGCCGGAAACCTACGTCGGCGACGCCGCCATCCGCGACACCTGCTTTCAGGTGCGAAAGCTCCGGCGCGAGGGCGCGCACGTCATCGGCATTTTCCTCGGCGAGGACGGAGAGCTTGAAAACGAGCGCATGATCTACGGCGCGTCGTTCCTGCGCATCCGCTGGGCGGAGGACTTTGCCGGCAGCGCCGGCAAGCGCCTGAGCGAAACGCTGCTGAACCTGTAAAACGAAAAGGAGAGTCCCGCCGGTTCGAAACTGGCGGGACTTTGTCTGATTATTTTCCACTCTCCTGCGGCGCGTCTTCGAGCAGCATCTGCCGCAGCTTTTTGGCGGCGATGCTCAGCGGCTGCGTCTTGCGCTGGAAGAGGAAGACGCTGCGCGCGGGAATGGGCTCTTCGAGCATGATGGGGTAGATACCGCTTGCCTCCGGCGTGCCGTAAAGCATCTCGCGCGGCACGAAGCCGACGCCAAGGTCGCTCTGCACCACGGGCGGCACCTGTGCCGTGGTCTCGACCTCCACATCGGGGCTGAACGAAAGACCGTGGCGCAGGAAGAGCTCGGCATAAAAGTCGTGCGACGATGTCCCCTCCGTCAAGCTGATGATCGGGTAGTCGGCAAGCCTTTTGAGCGAAACGGGCTCCTCGGTGAGCTCCAAAAACGCCGGGCCACAGATGGGGATCTCCTGAATTTCGTCGATCTTCTGCGCCGTGAGCGAATCCGGCACGGACGCGCCCTCTGCCAGAATGGCGAAGTCGGCAAGGCCGTTCTGCACGGCGGCGAGGCCGTGGGAGGCAGAGTGGTTCGTCAGGCAGATGCGCACGTGCGGGTATGCGCGCCGGTAGCGCGCGAGCACCTGCAAAAGCCGCGTGCGCAGGGCAAGGCTACTCGCTGCGATGTGGACGATACCGCTTTGCAAGCTCTGGTCGGAGAGAACCTCCTCTTCGCCTGCCTCGATGCTCTCAAACGCGACGGCGATGTGCGTGTAGAGCTTCTCCCCCTCGGGCGTGAGGCGCACGCCCTGCGGCGAGCGGAAAAACAGCGCGCAGCCGAGCTCGGATTCGAGCTTTCGGATCATGCGTGTCACGTTGGGCTGATTGCTGTAGAGCGCCGCGGCGGCCTGCGAAAAGCTGCGGTATTTGGCGGCGTAATAAAAGACGCGATAGCTGTCGTAGCTGATGTTCATGGGCAAGCTCCTCTGAAAAAGAAATGATTGGGGTTCTGCGCGGCGGCGAGGAACCTGACTGCGTAAAATTTGACGGAAGAGAAAAGCATTCGTCCGCACCTTGCGGACGGCAAGACTGATTGTAACAGAAGCGAAGCGGCGGCGCAAGCGTATTCGGGAAAAAAGAACAGAACCTTGACGAAAAGTAAACACCGCCGCAAAGCCGCATGAAATCAAGAAAATTCCGGCGGCATAGCAAAATGATATATCCGCCATGTCAAGAAAGCATTTCGTTTCCGCGCAAAGGGTCGATATAATGACTCGCGTTGGAAATTCCATAGCACAGGGAGGAATAACATGTTTGCTCAGATCATTGCCATCTGCATTTTTGTCACTATGTTCCTGCTTATTATCCTCGATAAGTTTGAACGGCATTACATTACGCTCGGGAGCGGCGCGCTCGTGCTCGTGCTGGTGTTCGGCGTCTGCATGCGCTCGATGAGCGCCATTTGGGAGACGCTCAACCTCGGCGCGTTTTTCCAGAGCACATTCTGGTACGGCGCAAGTGAGGAGAGCACCGCTGGCATCAACTGGTCGACAATCCTGTTTATCGCCGGCATGATGATCATGGTCGAGGGCCTCGGCAAGGCGGGCTTTTTCCGCTGGCTGTGCCTGACGCTTGCCAAGCTCGTACACTACCGCACGGTGCCGCTGCTCATCTGCTTTATGTCGCTCTCGGCGTTTTTGTCGATGTTCATCGACAGCATCACGGTCGTGCTGTTTCTCGCCACCGTCACGCTCGAACTGGCGCAGACGATGAAATTCGACCCCGTGCCGATGATCCTGTCTGAAATTTTCTGCGCGAACCTCGGCGGCGCGGCCACGATGTGCGGCGACCCGCCGAACATCATCATCGGCACCTCACTCGGCTACACATTCTTCGACTTCATCGAAAATACCGGCGCGGTCGTGGCGATCTGCTTTGTGTTCATGCTCATTTACTTCACGCTCTGCTTCCGCAAGGAACTTGAGCGCGCCGAGCATGCCAACGGCGGCCCCGTCACCTGTCCCGAGCCTTCGACGGCCATCACGAACAAGAAGGCATTTCTTGCGAGCGCAGGCGTTTTCCTGCTGGCGGTCGTGCTGCTCATCACGCACGCGCAGACGGAGCTTTCCGTCGCGTGCATCGGCGTGATCGTCGCGATTCTGACGATGATCGTTTTGGGCTTGACCAGCGGCAAAAAATCTGTTATAGAAATCATTAAGGGCGTGGACTATAAGACGCTGCTCTTTTTCATCGGCTTGTTCGTTTCCGTGGCGGGCCTTGAAAAGACAGGCGTGCTCAACATGATCGCGAACTTCATCACCTCGGTCAGTGAGGGCAATATCGCGGTTATTGTGATCGTCATTCTGTGGCTCTCGGCCATCACGAGCGCCTTTGTCGACAATATCCCCTTTGCCGCGACCATGATCCCTGTTATCCGCGCCATCGCCGCGACAGAGGGCATGGATATCGGCGTGCTTGCCTGGGCGCTTTCGCTCGGCACGGACCTCGGCGGCAATGCGACGCCCATCGGCGCGAGCGCCAACGTCGTCGGCACTTCGGCTTCGGCCAAGGGCGGCTATCCCATTGGCTGGGGCCGCTACTGCAAGTACTGCGTGCCCGCGACGATCATTGTCATGGCGGTGTCCACGGCCTACTTATTCCTGCGCTATCTGTAAACGGAAAAAGGAAAGGAGTGCGATCCCATGAAAAACCAGATCATCATCACCCTTGGCCGCGAGCACGGCAGCGGCGGCCATTACATTGCCGACATGATCGCGCAAGAGCTCGGTATCAAGCTCTATGACAAGGACTCCATCGAAAAGGAGATCGTTTCCGAAGGCTACAGCGGGGAAATGATCCGCAAGATGGACGAAAAGCCCGTCAACTTCTTTGCCTCGCGCCGCATCGGCAAGTATTCGAATTCTCTTGAGGTCAACGTGGCGGAAAAGACGTTCGCCATGCTGCGTGACAAGGCGGCAAACGGCGAGAGCTTCCTCATCATCGGCCGCTGCAGCGACCAGGTGCTCAAGGGCAACCCCAATATGCTGAGCATTTTCATCTGCGGCAACCAGCAAGCCAAAGTCGGCCGCGTGATGGAGAAGAAGGGCCTGTCTGCCGAGGACGCCATCGAGGAGATCAAAGAGGTCGACCGCTCCAGAAAGTCCTACCACAACTACTATTGCGAGACGAAGTGGGGCGATGCCCGCGGCTACGACATGACCGTCAAGAGCGATGTGCTCGGCTTCGAGGGCACGGCGAAAATGCTGATCGCCTATATCCGCAGCTTCATGGAGCAGGACTAAATAAAAATTTGCGGCCCGTGCCGCAAAAAACATTTGAAATGCTCGAAACAATTTGATAAAATCAATTCACAGCGTGTGGCGTTTCTGCGTAAATCCGGTTGCAGAAGCGCCGCACGCTTTTTTACAGCAAAAGGAGGGAGAAGACAACTTCATAGTCAAATCGTGCAGCAGAGATGCGTAAGTCCGGATTGATCCGGCAGAACGCATCTCTTATTTTTATGTTCAGGGGGAAAACCACCATGGAAAACACAAACCAGTTTTTGGGGACGGAGCGCGTGGGAAAGCTCATGCGGCGCTACGCCGTCCCGTGCATCATCTCGCTGCTCGTCGGCGCGCTCTATAACATTGTCGACCAGATCTTCATCGCCAACGCAAGCTACCTCGGTTCCTACGGCAACGCGGCAAACACCGTCGTCTTTCCGCTCACGGTCGTGGCGCTCGCCATCGCCGTGATGATCGGCGACGGCTGCTGCGCCTTCGCCAGCATTTCGCTCGGCAAGGGCGAAGTGGGAGAGGCAAGAAAGAGCGTCGGCAGCGCGGTCGTATTGTCGGTCGCGAGCAGCCTTGTGCTCACGGCGCTGTACCTCATCTTCGCCGACGCTATCATCTCGATGTTCGGCGGCACGGTGAACGAGGAGACCTTTCATTACGCGCAGGAGTATTTCTTCTATATCTCGCTCGGCATCCCGTTTTATATGTTCGGTCAGGCGATGAACCCTGTCATCCGTGCCGACGGCAACCCGCGGTTCGCCATGATCTCCACGCTCGCGGGCGCGGTGCTCAACATCATTTTAGACCCCATCTTCATCTTTGAATGTAAGTGGGGCATGATGGGCGCGGCGGTCGCCACCGTGTTGGGCCAGATCGTCACAGCGGCGCTTGCGGTGTGGTATCTCTGCCGCATGAAGACCGTCAAGCCGGAAAAGGGAGACTTCCGCCTGCGCGCAAGCCTCTGTACCCGGATGCTGACGCTCGGTATCACGAGCTTTCTCTCGCAGATCAGCCTCGTCGCGGCGATGGCGGCCATCAACAACATGCTGCGCAAGTACGGCGCGCTGGATGAGATATTCTCGCAGGAGCAGTACGCGCAGATCCCGATGGCCGTCGTCGGCATTGTGATGAAGTTCTTCCAGATCGTCATTTCCATCGTCGTCGGCATGGCGGCGGGCTGCATTCCCGTCGTAGGTTACAACATGGGCGCGGGGAAAAAGACGCGCGTGCGTGAGCTCTTTACAAAGCTCCTGCTCTGCGAGACGATCGTCGGCGCCGTCGCGCTCGTTCTGGCCGAGGGCTTCCCGCGTCAGCTTATCGCCGTCTTCGGCGCGGCGAACGAGAGCAGCTACTACACGGACTTTGCGATCAAGGCATTCCGCACGTATCTTTGCATGATGGTGCTCGCCTGCGTGAACAAGGCCTGCTTCATCTTTTTGCAGGCCGTGGGCAAGGCGTTCTCATCCACGATGCTCTCCATGGTGCGCGAGGTCGTGTTCGGCGTGGGCTTTGCACTGCTGCTGCCGCGCTTTTTCGGCCTTGACGGCGTGCTGTACTCCATGCCGGTGTCGGATGTGTTGACATTCGTCATTGCGGCGGGTATGATTGTAAAAACGTATCGGGAACTCAATACGGAAGGAGCAACTGTATTATGAATCATATTATCACCATCAGCCGTGAATTCGGCAGCGGCGGCCGCACGGTCGGCAAAAAGGTTGCAGAGCAGCTCGGCATTCCCTGCTATGACTCAGAGCTCATCCAGAAGATCGCCGAGGAGAGCGGCTTTGCAGAAAATTATGTCAAGGAGGCGGGCGAGTACACACCCGGCGGCTTCCTGTCTTCAGCGCTCTCGAACCGCGCGTTCGGCCCGACGAACGAGGACATCCTATGGGAAATTCAGTGCCGCGTCATCAGCGAGCTTGCCGAAAAGGGCCCCTGTGTCATCGTCGGCCGCTGCGCGGACTACATTTTGCAGGACAAGGCCAAGTGCCTCAAGGTCTTTATCCACGCGGATATGGCGTTCCGCGCCAAGCGCATCGTCGAGGTCTACGGCGAGCGCGAGCAGTCGCCCGAGCAGCGCC
>ERZ1673742.1873-NODE-1873-length-17433-cov-11.388998_pt1 | contig 17433 bp, 26 predicted proteins | sample MGYA00580208_ERZ1673742 | MGnify/ENA primary metagenome ERZ1673742 (study PRJEB41218, sample SAMN15661774) | gut metagenome | host: Homo sapiens | place: Canada: London | collected 2015-08-20/2019-03-30 | study: EMG produced TPA metagenomics assembly of...
AGGAATTTAATGCTATTAAAGAATTTCTACTGTTGTAGATTTAGCTCTATAATTCTCGTTCGTCTTCATTTAATGTTATTAAAGAATTTCTACTGTTGTAGATTCATATTTGTTCTTCAAGTCATTTACTATATTTAATGTTATTAAAGAATTTCTACTGTTGTAGATGAGACGATATATGTTAGATGCATCAAATATTTAATGTTATTAAAGAATTTCTACTGTTGTAGATTAATTACAGTATCCAGCTCCTTATTAAATAATTTCTATTATGCAATAATGTGTAAAAATAAAGAGTCTTTAGTTTTATCAGAAAACACGAGTTATAACTCGTGTTTTTTTTAAATCTAAATCACAAAAAATTCTAATTGTCAATAACCTGCAAGCAATGATTTTTAAGTGAATTAATGCTTGCAGGTTATCGAATTCTTTATAAATAATTCCTATAATTTATTTAAAAATATAAAAGGAGATTACTTATGAATAAATGTATTTTTATCGGAAGATTAGTTAATGACCCAGAAATAAGCTCATATGAAAAAAATGGTGAAAGTCAGGCGGTTGCTAAATATAGGTTAGCAATTAACAAACGAAATAAAGAAAATGAAGCTGATTTTATTTCTGTTGTGGCATTTGGTAGTAATGCTTTATTTGCTGAAAAATATCTGACGAAAGGAATGCAGATACTTTTATCATCACACGTTGTTACCGGCAGTTACGTCAATAAAGAAAATCAGAAAGTATATACTGTTGATTTTATTGCAGAATCACAGGAATTCACAGAAACAAAAAATACTGTAGAAGCTAGACAGAACAGAGATGAAGGGGAGGTACCATTTAAGTAATTATGAATACAAAATTTATACTGAAAACTGGAGAATTTATTTATCCAGCGTATCTTGATAAAACACATAGGTTAGAGCTGAAAAATAAATTTGGCAATGGATATGGTTATATGCGTTGCGGTTGTAGACCTGATGAAAATCTTTTCTACCGAATTTCTGAAGATGGCAAGATATATCCTGAACATAATAATTATCAGCATAACAAAAGCTGCATCAGATATAAAACTCCTGATGGAAAAAAATTAAGAACATCAGGATATATTATTGATGACGAAACCGGAGATGTAACAGCATACCTTAATTTCAATCCTAAAACCTTTAATATTGCAGAAGATAAAGAAGAAAAAGACCAGGACAATATAGTTCCTCCAGAGATAGAGGAAGATGAAAATATAGAACAGATTATTATAGAAAAAGAGGAACAGGAACAAGAAAAGGTAGCTGATGATACAAAAGAAAAAAATCTTAATCTTGAAGAATTTATTAGAAATATAAATATAGATGCTTTTGATGAAAAGGTACTTAATAATATTTTAATTAAATCAAAGCAGGAGTTTTCAAGGTATGTATACGGACGTACACATAGAGTTCATATAAGCTCTATGAAACGAAATCTGGCTGAATTAACACTTGAAAAAGATGGGGTGAAGTTCATTTATCTTCCGGTTGCAGGTATTGATGTACAGGATTTAGGAACGATAAAAAAATGCAGTGTTTTGACATATGGTTCAGATGGACATACCTACTCTAATTTTATTAATGAAAAAACACTTAACACAGCATTGAATAAATTCAAGAAGCAGTATAAAACAGATTCTTTAAATGATGTTATGATAGCAGGATTTCAATATCTTAAAAAAGTTAATAAAGCTGGAAAAAAATATTCATATAGAGTTTTCGGCCGTATTCACTTTTTTAAAACATCAGATATAGGCTTATATTGCAGGAGCAGTAAAGAGCAGGAAATTTTTAATAAGTTAGATGAGATTAAAAAAGCACACTCTGATATTAATTACTGGATACCAACAGAAGATGATATTGTAGGAGCAATTATAAGTAAAGCAGGAGAAAGTAAGAAGCTTCTTCTCTTTTTCAAATCTTCAAAGGTAATGCCGGTTTATATGGATATGAGCTTATACACACCAATATTAATAAAAAATGCTGAAGAATTAAATTATAATTCCTTATCAGCAGTTTTTTAGGAGGGGCAGGGGAAATTGAAGAAAAATAACGACAGGTTTATTAAATATATGCAGTTAATGAAGCTTATAAAAATGGTTAAAAAGGAGCGTGATGATAATGCTAAAAGAGAACAGTCAAATCAAAATACATATGTATGACAGCCAAAATGAAGAAATTAATATAAATCAGGATATATATATATTAAAAAGCAAAGACGGACAATTAGGATTTGAAAATGAAAATAAAAAGGAATTTACTACATTATCAAGCTTTGACAGCCGGGTAGAATTTGAAGATTTATCTAACAATAATATTTATTATTATTCACATAAAACAGATAAAATACAGCAATCAGAAATTAACCTGACCAAGACATACATCAAAAGCCACTTAATAACACAAGTTATAAATGCAGATGTCCACAAATCATTGCTTAACAGCGTGCCACATCAGCTCATCGGTGACTTAGCTGTTATATATGCAATTGATACATCAGAAGCGAATACATATCAGTCTGATGTGTATGGCATTACTAATAATAAATTTGAAGGTTTGAAAATTAGCTTGAAGATGCAGGATAGTAAACTGTATAAATTAGCAGTTGAAAATACACAGCAGTTATTCCCTGCTAAAATAAAAATACTATCTGATATAGTTGATTTAGGAGAAGAAGCTCCGGAAGCCTCTGAGTGTAAAGTGTTAGAAACATATGTACTTTCTAATGACAGGGACTTTTATGGAGCTAATGTATTATTATATCCTGATACAATAAATAAGATAAGAGAATTTGTAAAAGGTGATGCCTTCATAGTTCCTTCTTCAGTACACGAATTCCTGATTTTTAAGACTGAGGGACTTTCTGCGGATATACTTAACAGGTCAATTGAAATTGTTAATCAGACAACTGAAGACCCAGAAGAAATTTTATCAAATAATGTATATCAATATGATTATAAGTCTAATGTATTATTTAATACAAAGGATAACAGCATTTTATTTAATCAGGAAGCTGAGGAGGAGAATGACAAAGAAGCTGAGGAAATCCTTGAATATGAAGAAGAAATAGAAGAAGATATTGAATTATCTACCCTGATGAAAAATACATTATTTCCTTCGTCTGGGGAAGATATAGGAACACAGGTAGAGATGTGAAAGGAGCAGATATTATGAGAGATTTAGAGGATATTATGTGCATAGCACATACAGATAAATATGCAGTATATGCAGACCAGTACGAAAGATTAAAGGTTATAGAAGATATAGAACACATTGTTGAAATAGGTGATTTGTGTATGGACGAAACTGTATTAATTCCAATCAATGAAATCGAGGCTGTAGAACAGGAGAAAATTAATGCAGTCTTTGAGGAGGTGTAATTATGAAAGACAATATACAAAATGAGTTAAACTATGTAAGCAATCCTGATAGATATATTGACATAAAACAGGACAACAAAATTATACCGACACGATTAAGTTATTATGCTTCAGCACAAGCCAAAATTCTTGGATATAACAATTATGAGGATATGTTAAAATCCGGACATAACTTAGATACATCTGAAAGCTACGAAAAGCCTCTTACAGCCAGAGAAGCATTTATTAACTTAAATCATATCGTAGGCAGTTCAATTATGAGAAATAACTCATTAGAAGGCTTGTGGAGCTGTCGTATAATAAATCCGGAAAATCCTGGCAATATAATCTCTATTGATGTTTCTGGACGTGACAACCTGTCTTACACATTAAAAATCATAAAAGATAAAGAGGTTGTAAATGTTTTTAATGAAACGAATACTATATATAAAGATGATTTATATAAGGGATTAAAAATAGCAAATAAAGCCGCTGATGTAAAACTTGGAAGCATAATAGATGATGCCGCAAAGCAATTACGTCTTACGAATAGCAATATCAGGGTATATGCAGACTATGAAGATTTATCTTTAGATGACTATAATGCACTTGTCGGCAATATTAATTTTGATATTCAGCCTCAAACCCCATCAACACAACAGTCAAGATATATCAGGAAAACAAAGGCAGAATATGCTGCGGAACAAAAAGATAAATTAAATGGTATAAATAAAACCATTGAAGATATTGCAAAGACCTATAAAGACAATCCGGAAGAAATAGCAGAACTTATGAAATTTGCTTCTAAATTTTACAGATACAGCTCAAGAAATGTTATGCTTGTTCATAATCAAAATAGTGGAGCAACTTATTTTCAGAGCTTTGAAGCCTGGAAAAAAGCCGGATATAGTATAAATCGTGGACAGCACGGACTTAAAGTTTTAGTTCCACTAAAGACAACATATCTTCAGGATAAAGACGGAAATTATGTTAAATTGTCAGAAGCTCCAGCAGAATTAAAAAATAAATATATGAAAGCACCTGATAGTGTAAAGCACATAAACAGAACATACTACAAAATAGGAAATGTATTTGATATATCGCAAACAAATGTTCCCAAGGAAGAATATCCATCGTTTTATTCAATGGGATATAATGATGTAAAATTAGATATTCTTTCGGCTGGAATTAAGAATTACTGTGTCAGCAAACTTAATATTCCTGTTAATAATATTGATATGAATAGTATATCATTAAGAGGTTATCACATAAAAGATACATTAATTAATATGAATGATAAGCTGAATTCAACTGAATATCTTTCAACATTAACACACGAAGTTGGACACGCTGTTATGCAACATACAGCCGGACAAAACACATACCTTAAAGAATTTGAAGCTGACTGCTTCAGCATTATGCTGGAATCACACCTTGGGGTTGAAATAACTGAATCAAGGAAACATCATCTTGCAGATAATTACAGGCAGTTAGAACAATCCCAGGAGGGAGAAGAAATTGATATTAATAGTGTGATTAATGATGTAATGAAGACATTTTCTAATGTAATTGAAAATATTGATGAATATGTCAATTATGAAATTAATCAGAATAAAGATAAGGAGATAGATGAGGCTATTGATGAAGATATTGAAGATGAAGCTGTTTCAGAGTCATCTTTATGTGAAAAACAGTTAATGCCACAAAATGTTATAGACCAACAACCACAGCTTGAAGTTGGATAGGGTGCTATTAGTAGCACCCGGAAATAATAATAGAAATAAGGTGCTATTAGTAGCACCCGGAGGTAATAATAGAAATAAGGTGCTATTAGTAGCACCCGGAGGTAATAATAAAAATAGGGTGCTATTAGTAGCACCCGAAAGTGATAATAGAAATAGGGTGCTATTAGTAGCACCCGGAGGTAATAATAGAAAGAGGGTGCTATTAATAGCACCCGGAAGTAATAATAAAAATAGGGTGCTATTAGTAGCACCCGAAAGTGATAATAGAAATAGGGTGCTATTAGTAGCACCCGGAGGTAATAATAGAAATAGGGTGCTATTAATAGCACCCAGAAGTAATAATAAAAATAGGGTGCTATTAGTAGCACCCTATTTTTATGTGATTAATGTCTAACTGGTAACTTTCTTAGATGAATATAATTTCTTGCTTCCTTTTTTCTTTCACTTGGAATATCTGCATAATGCCTGCGTGTTGTTTCAACATTTCTGTGTCCTAATGTATCTGACACTAAATATATATCTTTAGTTGCTATATATAGATTAGTGCCATAAGTTGCTCTAAGTTTATGTGGTGAAACTTTCTTAATATCTTTGGTATACTTAGTTACCAAATTTTGGATTGACCTTACAGATAAACGTGTCTTTCTGGTCGACAAGAAGAAAGCTTTTTCGTCAGTAACAATATCTCGCCTTAAATTATAATAAGCTATTAAACAATCTCTAATCTCATCAGAAAAGAATACAACATCTTCATTGCCACCTTTCCTGACAATATTAACAGAGCAATCCATAAAACTAATATCAGTTACATCTATGCCAGAACATTCAGATACTCTAATACCAGTTCCAAGAAGCAGGGCAATAACAGCATAATCTCTTTTAATATATAACTCACTGCTTTGATATTTGAAGTGTGTCCTGTTCTCGATATTATCTAATATATTGTCTATCTGAATATCATTAAGCCTAACAATGTTCTTAGCCTCAATTTCCGGTAAATCAATAAATTCTGCTGTATTAAATTTAATTTCCTGATGTCTGTAAAAATAAGTATAAAGAGATTTTATAGCAGCTACTTTACATTTAATACTAGCTTTACCATTAATGACTTCCTTACCGTCAGCATTAGTATAATTCTTAATATAAGATAAAAATTGTTCAATATCATAAGCACTAATAATATTAAGTATTTCTACTGTCATTGGTTCATCAGGATATATCGTATGAATATAATTGAAAAATAATTTTAGATTATAGGCATAGCTTAACCTAGTCGAAGGTTGCGTAGTCTGTTCAATGCCAACAAAAAATTGAGTACAAAATGATGGTAATTCAACCAGCATAGAATTTAATTTATCTGTCTGTTTTATCTTTTGTTCGTCATAATACTTGCTCATTAATAGTTCCTCCAATATATAAAGTGAATCATAAAACTTTTGTTTTACGATTTTATTTTCAGCTCATATGAGCTAAAAATCGTAACTATTAATTTTATCATAATTTTTTTTATTTTTTGAAAATTTATTGCTCGGAGGTTATAGCAATATATTCCAATTTCCTTATAATATGTAATTATGACCTAGCCATTATAAGTTAATTGGTAAAATATGTCAAACAGGAGGTATAAGTGAGGCAGGTCAAAATTGATGAGCAATTATTCTATGATATTTGCAAATATATCTTTACTGGTAACAAAGATACTGAAGAACAAAATATCAAATTAGAAGAAATCCGGAAGCAATTATACTCTAAAGTTAATAAGATATGTACAAGAGAATGTTATAAAGACTATCTGTCTGCTCCGGAAGATATGAAAGAGGAATTATTAAGAAAATATATTGACAGTAAGCACAATTAATAATTATGTTTACAATTCCGACTAAATACAGTATAATTGTGGAGAACTTTGGTTTTTTAATGATTTTTTTTTGAATTTATCAACAATTAAAAAAGAGCCTTTCAGCTCTTTTCTAATTATTACACACATATTAAACCGCTCATCAACTAAGTTACCAGTTTAGTTGATAAGCCTTCACATATCGAGTACCAATCGATATGCAATAAAAAGTGAATATAACACACCAAAAATTACTAGGCACATATTAAAACTTAAAACTTAACATCTAAAATTCAATATAAGACCAGGCTCATAAGCTCAAATCTTAAAACTCAACATTGAAAATTCAATATAAGACCAGGCTCATAAGCTCAAATCTTAAAACTCAACATTGAAAATTCAATATATTTATATATAGTAGTTACATTAAATATGTGGGTGCTATTAGTAGCACCTGTATTAATAAGTATTATATCACTCAATTTGTATTATATATAAGTGCGATAAAGTTGTCAAGATTTCAACATTAAACAAAGTTAAAAAATTGGCAAAATGTACTTGACAAAAAAACAAACTTCTACTTGGTATACATTATTAAGAATAAGAATGTGTATACCCTTGTTAAAGTTACCCTTTTTTCGAGAATTGAATAAGTAGCAATAAGTCCATAGCTCTGAAATCTTTATTGGCTGCGTTGAGAACGAACCGCAATAAAATAATTCTATGAGGTGGAATCGGAGATAAACGACCGCCAACCCTCACATTGATGACCGTTAGATGGTGTGGTTTAGTACCCATATTAATGCTGGGTGTTGCAGGGTCAACTATGCTTACCATACGACTAAAAAGTGTACTACCCCAGCGTAATTACAGATTAGGTCGGCTAGAGTACCCCATCGGAGCAATCGGGGGAACAGAGAGCGATTCGTTATCGGGCGCGTTAAGCTTCATCTGGGCGCAGAGCTGAGGGCTCAATCTCTGCTTGATAGTAATATCAAGGTAAACGCGGAACTTCATTATGACGGTTGACGAGATTACTTCCCGATGCTACATAATTCAATTATTGTGTAGCATCATAGTGGGGGGGGTGCCGCTATGCTTATTACTCAAGTTTCTGAGATTAATAATGCCGAGCCTCCACGTCAATACTTAATTCAGTTAAAATTAAAAAATAAATTTAAAAAATTAATTATATAATTATATATAGTTATATAACATACATAAGGTTAGTAAAAGCAGTTAGTAATACAACATATCTTAGCTACTATTAACACGAATGTTTACATTCGCGTATAAGTAATTAGCTGTTAATATAGTATATATTTGTAACTGCTTTATTATGTATTTAATTATGGATTGGTTGGAGGAATAAATGAGAATTCTGTAGATTTTTTGATTTTAGATTTACTTTCTTCCTTTTTATATTTTTCCTTCAACTTAGATATTTCTTCTTCTGTTAAGTTATCTATTTCTTCAGATAATCTTTTTAATTCATTATTTGTCAATAAATATCCCTTCTTTCTGTGTTGTATTTATAATACCAGCTACATATTATTGTTTCTCTAATGCTTCATCTAATGCCGACATTATTTGGTTGGTTATATAGATATTCAATTTATAGGCTTTCTTATAGTCTATATTCATCTTACGAAACTCTTTTGTAAACTGAGTTCCTTTTTCTTTACTTGTTGGATATTCTATATATGCAGTTTTTCTTGCTTCAGGGTGGTCTGCCATAAATTTTAAAAGTTTATCTAAAGAACGTTCTTGTTCAAGATTTATAACAGTCCAATTTTCATCTTCCCCTTGTAAGTGAAAACTAGGTTTTTGGTATCTATGTAATATACTATCTTCATTATGAGATAGTCCATTATAAAACCACATAAATTCACATAAATCAGCATATCCTTCTGGATATTTTTTATTCCATCTGTATTTATCAAATCTGTTAAACCTAAACATTTATATTTCCTTTCTTTATTCATAATCAATAGATATTCCGTCTTTTTCTGGTGTATTTTTTATTATTTTTGATAGTTCTTTTGTTGTTATGGTATCGAAGTCACCGCAAGAGTATTCTTCATTTTCATAGTCATAATGACTATTGAAGCTACCACAGCAAGGACAAAATTCCATATCTGCCGTAGTCCCGTAACTTATTTCCCATATATCTCCACCCTTATCGAGATATTCTGTCCAGAAACCATAAGCTCCGCCATCGGAGCATTTTTCTGGTTCATAGTTTCTATAATCATTTATTGTTATTTTTTTATATTCTTTTATTCTGCTTTCCATAATCTCGTTCTCCTATTATCGTTATTGTACCCAAACATCAGTTATTATGTTATTGTTATTAGTTGTAATTATAAATGGTGTTGGATACTCAGTATCTATAGATGCTACATAAGTATAACTATTATCTTGGCTTTTTTCGCAAGACATACAAGTTTCTCCTTTTTCGTCATAGTCTTCAAAAGCCTCGCACACATTTACATCAATGTCATCATCTATATTCTTACCGATAAATTTTTTTAAATTGGCAAGAACACCAGCTTTTGTTATTCTTGGGTCCTCTTTTTGCCAGATTGTTTTAAATGTATCACTATCTAACACATTAACATTATATGTGTCTTCATCTTCGTTAGTATATATATACTCGTCTGAATATATAGTACAGCATATTCTATCAACTTCTTGTAATTTGTCCTCACTATCCTTAACAAAATACATATCTGTTGCATATTCATATTCTGTATTACAAGGCTGATAATTTTCTTTTCCGGCTTTTATGTTATATCCGGCATTTACTAAAATTGCTTTTCCATCTTCATAATTTCTTTTTTTGAGTTCGTCAATATTTATCATAATTCTTTACGTTCCAATCTTTCGACTGCCCTTTCTTTAATTTCTATAATTATAATACCACACCTATATCACTTTTGCAAGTGATTTTTTATAATTTATTTTTCAGCTCTCTATCTTCTTCAGTTTCTTCATATATAAAGATGTCTTTAGGCTGCATATCTAAGATTGCACATAGATTATTGATACTTTTTGCATTGATATTTGTATCTTCATTTTTTATCTTTTTAAGTGTGTCCTGGCTTAATATTCCTGTTGTTTTAGCCTTATACATATTAAATCCTATGCGCTCTAACGCATCTCCAACATCGAAACGATATTTTAACATTATAGTAGCTCCTTTCACCTGGTTATGTTTATTATTAGAATAATAAATGAAATGCAAAAAGTCAATAAAAATATCACTAAAAATAATGATAAAAGTATTGACTGTCACTAATATTAGTGATATAATAACATCATCAAAGAGATAAGGAGTTTAGTAATATGAAGAGATATAGAGATGAAAATGGAAAGTTATTAATGAGCCTGGAGGAAATAAAGAAAGCTACAGTAGAAGAAGGACGCAGCTATTATAAAAAGGGACATATCTATAAAAATAAGGATATTGAATATGTTCTTATAGAAGTTGGACCATTATATTGGTTCCAGAGCTTCGAGGGATACAACCTTTTTGTCACTGATGACAGTATTGGGACACACTTGCCGGACGTGGCAAGTGATGGGCTGGAATTAATATTAATTGAATAATTTGTCGAAACACCCTATTATTAGGGTGTCAGCCATAGATTGGTCACTGTGGCTCTGATGATGACAGACCAGAAAGGGAAATTATGAGAGAATTTAAGATTGGTAAGTATAAGGTTTGTATTGTAAACCGATATACAGGGGGTATGGAAATTAATGAGCGTAACCCTAAATATGATATACGATATTTTTCGGAAGAATTGGGAGGCTGGGTTAGATTAGCTTCTTGTATGACAATAGCAGAGGGGAAAGAAGTTGCCAGTCAAATATTACAAGAAATGGAAGCCGCTGGAACTCAAAGTTTACCAGAGGATATAGAATAAGAAAGGTGCAGGTGAATGTTATGGAGCATATAGATGTAGATGCTAGGTATTTTAAAAAACAATATGATGAGATTGGTGAACCTCCTAAGCCAGGCGACAACTGGTGGTTAGACAATAATACGGGTGTGGCTACTGTTGCGGCTGTTGAACCACTTCGTGCGGACATATATAATTTTTCTGAGTCATCTAAAATTACTATGTATGATTTTTATAAGATTATACTTGATGATATTCAGCTTAAAGCAGAATACGAAGATGAAGAACCGGAAACAGAAATAATTGTTTACACTGTCGCTCCGGAATATCGTTTTGACGATTATATCGAAACTATAGTAGCAAAAGTTTATGATAAATATCCGAAATTTCAAGAAAAATTTGAAGATGAAGATGATTTTTTTGATGCCTTGCGTGCCGCAGGTGACAGCAATTCAGACAAATTAATAAAACTTGCTGAAGAAATTGGTAAGGACGAGCTTATAGCTATTGTTCTTGATTATGACTATTCTCTTAAGTGGGCTATTAATCAAATTTTAAATTGATACTTCAATAAGAGGGATATGTTATTTATCCCTCTTATTTTATTGCTGGGCTGGAGGGTCTATTATTATTAAATGGTCCTGTATTGCCTTTTCTACTCTCTTGGACATTATTCCTATATATCTTTGTGTTGTTACCGGTGATGAGTGCTGTAGAAGCTTCTGTACAAGTATGATGTCATTATCATTTTTCTGGTATATGTCTGTTGCGTAATACTTCCTGAAGGAGTGTGTACTTATATTTTCAAAGCCTACATAATCACAGACAACTTTTAAATACTTCTGTACTGCTCTTACTGTTACCGGAAATATCTTTTTATCTTCAGGAATATCATTTAGCTCACAGTAATCATCTAAATACTGTTTTATTTGATATGGCACTGTGAAGGTTCTTTTCTTTCCTGTTTTTTCTTCTATTATATTTAGTCTGTATCTTCCCCCATCTCTTATAATGTCTTTCATCTTCAGGTTTAATATGTCACTTATTCTAAGTCCTAGGTTGGCTTCAAGTGTCAATATCGTTGCAATTTTAGGATTTGGTCTGAAGCCTGCTCCTCCTTCATACATTGTTTTTATGAGTTCCCGGAACTGATTTTCTGTTAATGCTACTGTTGTTTTATTTGCCATAAAACACCTCTTTTTAGTTCGTATTTTATATATTTTAGTTCGTATATTTGTGTTATACCACTTTTTGCCGCTTATATACATATTTTTACTGTTCGTATAATTATATAATATACGAACTTTTGTATTTTGGCTACACATAAAAAAATCGGCCAGTTTTATCCGACCGATTTCCTTAGTATTTTACTATTTAGAAGTGTATTGTTATTGTGACTATTGAATTCTCACATTCTATGTAATACTTTTTGTGTTTGCTTGATTCTGTTCCTTCAGAACACTTGCTGAACTTGAACTGTAGGTTAAAGTTCTTACCTTCAATATTTGCATATTTGTCCTTTTCATTTATATGCACATTTGTAAGAACTGTTTTTACTTCTGCATCTGAATAAGTATCTCTTTTTGCATCATCTGAAGGTTTATCTTCTATTCTGAATACAACAGGGTATTTATTATCTACAGCTTTTTTTAGTTCAGCACTAAGTATCTTTTCAATCATATATCTACTCCTTATATCTTAATACCAATAAGGACATTTGTGTTTTACAGTGTCTTTATTAGTATGTTATTTATACTATTATAATACATTACTATATGATAGTTTTCAATACTTTAAATAGTGAATATTTTGTGAATTGTATTAAAATTGTTTTAAAAGTATATATAAATTTTCTTTTTGGGTATTATATCTTATTAGTTATTTTTATTTGCTTTATGTTATTTTGGATAGGATAACAAGTTACAGGGTGCTATTAGTAGCACCAGGCAGATGATAAATTAACAGGGTACTATTAGCAGCACTTTTAAATTTTATTTTATCTTACTTATTTATTATTTTAGTATTTTAATTAGTTCTTAGTTTAGTCGTTAGTTTAGTTCTTATTTTAGTTGATTAATAATGCTGATACCATTCCTAGCACCACTTTTCAAGTGTTGGTCTGCCCAGCTCCACAGACCACTTGCACTTGCCATTTATTTTTTATAAATAAATGGCTTAAAACAGTGCAGAACAAGGAATATTAATAGTCCCCTTTTGCCATCGGTTTCCCCAGGGAAACCCCTTTTTTCTCCGGCGGGTGTTCTCATATTCCCTTCCCTTATTATTAATGTACTTTTTCGTTCCTTGTACTGGCTTTGCTAGTGTGCATTGTAACATTTGCCACTGCTTATGCAAGGTCGTTCCTTAATTCTCCCTCACTACGTTCAGTCCGATTACCACTCTGATCCTTGCAAAAGCATTGTCAAATGTTCCCTACAATGCACGCAAACCCACTACGAGAAACTCAGAAAGTACATTAATAATAAGGAAAGGAAATAAACAATGAAAACTTGCACCTACGAAAAATCTACCCGCGCCCCACCAGCTCAAAATCTTGAAAGTAGATTATTAGGTTTTAAAAGGAGTTTAGGTTATGGTTGAAAAGGTTGAAATTCACAAATTAAATTTTCCAGTTGCAAATATTTACAATTACAACGCTATGATTTTTAGGAGTGTTGACGGGGGAAAAACATTTTTTCATTGTGGTTATGGAAAATATTTTGCAACTATAGAAGAAGCGCAGGACTACAAGAAGGAAATAGAAAGAAGAGGAAAATAAAATGAAAATAGGCAACAAAATTATTTACGGCAATGAAATAGAATGTATTTTAAAAAAGTACGAAATAATCACAAACGGCGAGGTGATAATATACGCCGATTGTGAAGGCGGTACTATCGTAGCACCTTGGGAAATGTTTAAGGAGGGTTGATATTATGAAGATTTTACTAGAAAAGATTAAGAAACTGGAACAGTTAGAGAAAGCCGCAGACGAAGCAGAAAGCAGATGGACAGCAGAGCCAGAAAACGCAGAATTTGAAAATGCCTTTGATGAGGCATACAAGGCAGAATTTGACGCATATATTAGCACCGCGAAGTATATCGAACATATAACAGACGGAGCGGTTGATTTTATGAAAGCAAAAGAATTGATACAGACAAAACGCGCGGAGCTTTTGCAGCTCTTAGCATAATTTGCAAGGTCGACGCTTCAGGGTTCGATTCCCAGGCTTGCTTTACCCACAAGGGAATAAATAAAGAAAGGTAAAAAATTATGAACAGATTAGAAGAAGCAAAAAAGGCATTTTTAGAAGTTAGACGCATTTTGACAGAAAAACACGAAGATTTTGCACTTGCGAAGGCATACAAGAAGCCTTGGAAATGGTACAGGGAACACGCAACACAAGAAGCCATTGAGATTTTAAGAACAGAAGCAAAAGCAAATTAACCGCCGCAGAGGATGCCAGCCTGACCGATACCGGCGGCGGTTTTACCCTATAAGGGCTATAAAAAATATGGAGGTGCATTTATATGCAAAAAGAATTTATAAGAAATTTTTTAGATGTGGAAGTAGATGGCTTTAATTATACTGTGCGTTATATAATTCGTGCAATGTACGATGTTGTCGATGCTGAAGGTTTTTCAACGCTTAAACAAGAAATCATTGAAGATGTGACAATGACAGATAAAGAAATTGAAGAAGCGGGCGGCACCTCTAAGGTATTAGCAAGCTTTAAAGAGCGTTTTGCTCCATTATGTTGTAATTAGTTTGGGTGTGTAATATTCTAATTATAGAAATCATAGAAAGGGATGAGAAAATAGAAATAAACGAAGATTTAGCAAATGATATTTTGTTTGGTTTTGAATGTGAAAAAGAAGCAAGGAGTAATAAATAAATGTATTTTAAGGGTGCAGGTTGCGCCCTTTTTAATTTGCTTTTTCCTTTAAGGATATAGATGTTGATGTTGGAACCGTTCCTAGCACCACTTTTCAAGTGTTGGTCTGCCAACTCCACAGACCACTTGCACTTGCCATTTATTTTTTATAAATAAATGGCTTAAAACAGTGCAGAACAAGGAATATTAATAGTCCCCTTTTGCCATCGGTTTCCCCAGGGAAACCCCTTTTTTCTCCGGCGGGTGTTCTCATATTCCCTTCCCTTATTATTAATGTACTTTTTCGTTCCTTGTACTGGCTTTGCTAGTGTGCATTGTAACATTTGCCACTGCTTATGCAAGGTCGTTCCTTAATTCTCCCTCACTACGTTCAGTCCGATTACCACTCTGATCCTTGCAAAAGCATTGTCAAATGTTCCCTACAATGCACGCAAACCCACTACGAGAAACTCAGAAAGTACATTAATAATAAGGAAAGGGAATAAACAATGAAAACTTACACCTACGAAAAATTTATCCGCGCCCCACCAGCTCAAAATCTTGAAAGTAAATTATGGGTTATCTAAGCCTGTAAATAATAGCAATGGATTAAACATTTTAAATTTGAAAGGAATACAATTATGATTAAGAGTGAAATTATTAAGAGATTAAAATTAAAAGGTTACAAAGCAGAATTAGAAGTTATTACTAAAAATAATACAGCATTTATAGCAGTCAGAATGATGTTAAATGAACGCTTAGGAGTTTATATTTACATTGATGATTTACTTGATGGTAATTATAGTATTGATTACATAGTTGATAAAGTAATTGAAAAATACAATAATACTTTAAAGGCAGACGACTTAGATATTGATTGTTTTTCAGATAGGGATTATATTCTTGATAACCTATATAAAGGTGTTCAGCAGGCTGGAAAGGAAGAAATTATAAAAGATTTTACAACTGATTTACCAGGATTGGAAATTTATTTATATGTTCGACATAGTAAAAATGGAATGATTTATTCCAGCAAAATCACTTCTAAAATGTTGGAAACATTTGGAATATCTGTTACAGAAGCTTGGAATTTAGCAGAAATACATTCTAATGAGGAGGCGGAATATAAGTCACTTGCTAAGATACTTAATACTCAAGAATACGAAGATAATCTTATATATGTACTATCTAATAAATCAAGATTTAGAGGAGCTGCTTCTATATTAAACAGGAATTTACTTATTAAATTAGCAAAAAAACTTGATACAGACAAGATTATTGCTATTCCAAGCAGTATACACGAATTTTTAATAATGGGATATTCAGAGGATATTGATATTAAAGATATTAATAAAATGATAAAAGAGGTTAATAGTGAAATTCTACCGGAAGAAATTCTTGGTGATAAAGCATTTATTCTTAATGTTTAATTAATGAGGCTATAGCCGAATACAATTCTTTCAACTTAGGTATTCGGCTATAGCCTTATTTTTTATGGTTAAGGATTTATAAGCTTTTCAGCTTTTTTTATTTCCTGTTCCACCCTGTTTTTGGCTTCAAGCAGTTTTGCATATTTCTTCTTATCATATGTTTTATTGTTTGAATTTTCACATTTCTCAATTACTGCTGTAAGTTCTTTTAAATTTTCTTTAAAGAAGTCTTTAGGAAGGAAATATTCTTCCTGTGTAAGTGTATCAATTATGCGGTCTTTTTTAGGCTTTAATGTTGCCTGTTTTTCCTTGTCGTGGTGTGCTATTTCTGCAGCTTCAGCAATTGTTATATCATTATTACTAAGACGTTCTTTTAATTCATTAGTTGCATTATTACGGATATAGTCAAGCTTTCCAACCTGTGCAGGTGATACGCTCATATCTGCAGCGATAAGTCGACGCATTTTTTCGCCCAACTCGTAACCATTTTCTCTTGCTTCTGTATATATTTTAACTAAGTCATTATACTGATTATATTTATCACTTTCAGTCATATTACGCTGTGTTGCATTTGTTATATGAATTAAATATTTTTCCTTGCTTTCTTCTGACACTGGAAGTTTAACGCTGTCAATGTCTGTTATTGAGCAGGGAACAAATTTGAATTTGTCATCTTCCTGTGCAAGTTCTTTTAAAGCTGTAAAACGTCTATGTCCTGTAAGGAGCTTATAGTTTCCGTCTGGAAGCTTCATTACATCAAGATTTTGTTTAAGTCCTACAGTTTTAATAGAGTCCTTTAAATCGTCTATATCGTCTATAGAATAGTTATTGTTTTCATTTTCGATTATCTTATCTATTGGAATTTTAACAATTTCAAGTCCCTGCTTTAATTCTAATGATTTTGAATTTAATAGTCCCTCTGTTAAGCCGAGAGCCGCTGAATTAAATCTTGCCATTATAATTCCTCCGCTTTATGAATAGTATTTTCTTAATTACCGATACACGAATGTTTACATTCGTGTTGAGTGCTATTAGTAGCACCCAGCTTTGATATTATCATTAGGTGCTATTAGTAGCACCCAGCTTTAGCATTATCATTAGGTGCTATTAGTAGCACCCAGCTTTCGTATTATCATTAGGTGCTATTAGTAGCACCCAGCTTTAGCATTATCATTAGGTGTTATTAGTAGCACCTAAACTTTAATATTATCATTAGGTGCTATTAGTAGCACCCAGCTTTAGCATTATCATTAGGTGC
>ERZ1673742.1878-NODE-1878-length-17386-cov-30.408978_pt1 | contig 17386 bp, 17 predicted proteins | sample MGYA00580208_ERZ1673742 | MGnify/ENA primary metagenome ERZ1673742 (study PRJEB41218, sample SAMN15661774) | gut metagenome | host: Homo sapiens | place: Canada: London | collected 2015-08-20/2019-03-30 | study: EMG produced TPA metagenomics assembly of...
AAACATTGAATTGAATATTGAATAACATTCTGCCGGACGACGGCAAAAGAAAAAAGCCGTCGTACAGCAGACACATTTCCACGCGCCTATGGAGCGGCGGCTTTGAGAAAAATCAGAGCCGCCGTTTCTTTTTGCTTTTCCGACGATGCTCATGCGATCAGGAGGGCGGTATATAGGAGGATACCGCCATGTCAATTTTCGTTATTCATAGCACCCATGAGCTACACCAATTAAAAAAAGCCTTGCCCCTCCTCCGGGGAGGTATGACTTCCTATCGGTATTATCATTCCAACTAAAGCAGAAGAATCATAGTCATTTTTGTTGCGCCAGTTTCTCATTATGGGGAACTGGTGTTTTTTGCTGTCGATTTTTCGGGAAAGCTCCCGAAGTATGTCGATGCCGATCCCCGCCTCCTTTCGATTCACTCGTCAACTGCCCGTGAATTGAAATGGAGGTACATAATGAAGAAAGTCAATCTTAGGGACTTATATCCCGATGTTTACAAAAATGATCACTTTGTAGAAGTAACCGAAGATGTGCTGGAGACGATCCGAGCTGCCGAGCGTGCAGAAGCTGCCTATGACCGGAGGATGTATCGTTATAAGGCGCATTACTCCCTGGACTGTGACAATGGCATTGAAAATACGATCCTGATGAAGCCCCAGACACCGGAAATGCTCCTGGAGGAAAAGCAGCTGCGGGAGCAGCTCTATGCCGCTGTGATGGCTCTACCGGAGAAGCAGGCCAAGAGGATCTATGCCCGGTATTACCTGGGTATGCGCGTGAGTGAAATCGGCGCAGCGGAGGGTGTAGACCCAAGCCGTGTTCGTGACAGTATCCGGCGCGGTCTGAAGCAGCTGGCAAAGTATTTTTAGGATAGAATAACAAAGGGCGCAAGGCCTCAAAGTGCTTCTGGCACAGGGCCTTGCGCCCCATTTGCACGCTTGTATTCTTTGAGTAAAGGAAATATAATAAACCATATTGGAGGGAAACTATATGGATTATATGACGCTGAAAGAAGCAAGTGAAAAATGGGGCATTTCCACCCGTCAGATAAACTATTATTGCACGGAGAATCGTATCCCCGGTGCTGTAAAGATGGCTGGTGTCTGGCTGTTGCCAAAAGAGGCGGGAAAGCCAGTGGATAGGCGCTATAAGGTATTAGGAAAATCTTAATAATTTCTCATGTAAATCATTGAGAATGAAAACTTTATTCCTGCTATACTTAATCAAATATAAAGTCAAAAAGGAGTTGAAATATATGTCTGAAAAAGTGTTGGTGGTAGACGATGAACGGGATATAGCAAATCTGTTAGAAGTCTATCTTCAAAATGAAAACTACGTTGTTTATAAATATTATTGTGCTAAGGATGCAATACCCTGCATTGAAAACGAAGATATTGACCTTGCCATTCTGGATGTCATGCTCCCAGATATGAATGGCTTTTCTTTGTGCCAGCTTATTCGTGAAAAATATACTTATCCCATTATTATGCTGACAGCTAAAATTGAGGAAACGGATAAGATTACAGGGCTGACATTAGGAGCAGATGATTATGTGACAAAACCGTTTCGGCCTTTGGAAGTAGTTGCTAGAGTGAAAGCACAGCTGCGACGTTACAAAAAATACTCTCCTGCCACAAGCGTAGCAAAAATACAGCTGGAACTTTCATACAATAAATTACGTTTGAACACACAGACTCATGAATGCCTATTGGATGGTGAAAATGTGTCACTGACTCCGACCGAGTTTTCAATTCTTAATGTTTTGTTGGAAAATGCCGGAACGGTTGTGAGTATTGAAGATTTATTTCATGCAGTATGGAAAGATGAATATTATTCCAAAAACAGTAGCACTATCACAGTGCATATCCGGCATTTGCGCGAAAAGTTAAAAGATACTTCTGATGCTCCAAAATACATTAAAACAATTTGGGGAGTCGGCTATAAAATTTGAAAGGAGAACACATGAAAGGAAAGCAAAAATTTTTGGTGTCAGTTCTTTTTTTGATTTATCTGGCACTTTTGGTTTGGATAATATTATTCAAGTTGCAATTCAATATCAATGATTTAGACACAGTAAGAAGCATAAATCTCATCCCGTTTTATTACGACAAGGAAATTGGAACAGTATTTCACCTAAAAGAAGTGTTTGAAAATCTTTTGATTTTCGTCCCGATGGGTATATATCTGCAAATGCTTCTGCCTAAATGTCGGTTTCATGGTAAACTGATTATTATTGCTGGAACAAGCCTGCTGTTGGAAGTGGCTCAATATGTTTTAGCAATCGGACGGTCTGACATCACAGATCTGATTACAAATTTTATGGGTGGTCTTTTAGGACTTGCTCTATATGGTATGATGGCTCGATTGCTTAAAAACAGAGAAACAGCAGATAAACTATTTTTCATTCTGGCTGTTATTGTAAGTGTCGTTGTTGTTGGATTTTTGGCACTTATTTTGTTTTTGAATTGATAGGAGGTACGCCATATTGAATAAAAGAACGACTACGGAAAAGCGGCTTAGTGTGCGCTTGTACCTGTCATTGGTTCTATATACTGTAGTGGGATTTGGACTGGTTATCCTGCTGGATTACATTTTTTCAAAATTCAATAACAGTATCTTATCGTGGCTCTATTTGCGTATTGATGCGATTCTCATTATCTACTTGATAATAGGTTTTGTTTGCATTTTTAATTATTTCTGGAAAAAACCGTGGGGATATTTGGACGAGGTAATTTCCGCAACACAAACTGTTTATGAACAGAATGATCATGCGGTGGCTTTATCAGAACCACTTAAAGAGTTGGAAAACCAGCTAAACCAAATCAAAATGTCTGTTCTATTAAGTAAACAGGCGGCAAAACAAGCCGAGAATAAAAAGAATGAAATCATCATGTATCTGGCCCATGACATACGAACCCCATTGACAACGGTAATCGGTTATTTGAGTTTGCTTCATGAGGCTCCGGATATGCCTGAAGGGCAAAAGGAAAAGTATATCAAGGTGGCACTTGATAAGGCTGATCGTCTTGAAAAACTTATCAACGAACTGTTTGAGATCACAAAATACAACGCACATACAGTTGTACTGAAAAGGGAAAACGTAGATTTACACTGTCTAATTGCACAGGTAATTGACGAAATATACCCAACGCTGTTCGCCAACGGCAATACGGCGGTTTTCAAAGCGGATGATGATTTGTCTGTAACAGGCGATCCTGAAAAGTTGGCAAGAGTATTCAGCAACCTTTTGAGAAATGCGGCTGCATATAGCTACCCCAAAACAGAAATCAGAATATCAGCAAAGAGATCTGACCGTAATATTCAAATCATTTTTGAAAATCATGGAAAGACAATTGCGCCGGAGCAGCTTGACAGCATATTTGAAAAATTCAGCCGTTTGGATGAAGCCCGGCTTTCTGATACAGGCGGTGCAGGATTGGGGCTTTCGATTGCCGAAGAAATCATACATCTGCATGGCGGTACGATTACTGCTTCCAGTAAAAACGAAACTATTTCCTTTGTGATTGTGTTGCCTATTTCAGCTTAGGAAAAATAGAACATAATCTTAGGAATTGCTTAGGAATTTTCCTACACAATCTTTGAGATTGTTCTGCCCTTGTTCGGTACAATGGTTACTGAACAAGGGCAGATTTTTGTTTAAGCGAAAGGAGCAAATTTATGGAATTGAAAATTGAACACATAAGCAAGCGGTTTAAAGATAAGATGGCTGTTGATGATGTTAGCCTTACATTGACAACTGGCGTATGGGGGTTGTTGGGGGCAAACGGAGCTGGTAAAACTACACTTATGCGGATGATTGCGGATATTATGGAACCGAGCAACGGGAGTATTTCTTTTGATGGAGAAGATATTCGCAAGATGGGTGCGGATTACCGCAATATCTTTGGCTTTTTGCCACAGGATTTTGGCTATTCCCGCGATTTCACGGTTAAGGATTATCTGGAATATGTCGCTGCATTAAAGGATGTGCCGCCCAGAGAAACAACAAAGAAAATCAACCATCTACTGGATATTCTCACCCTTTCCGATGTGAAAGGGAAAAAGATTGCCAAACTATCTGGCGGTATGAAACGTCGTGTAGGAATTGCACAGGCTATGCTGAATGACCCTAAAATCCTTGTTATGGATGAGCCAACGGCAGGACTTGATCCCGGAGAAAGGGTGCGGTTTAGAAACTTCATTTCAGAATTTTCACATAACCGTATTGTCCTGATTTCCACCCATATTGTTTCTGATATTGAATATATCGCAACTCGTAATGCGATTATGAAAGCTGGAAAAATTATTGATGTGGGAACGACAAACGAGTTGGTAAAACAGATTGAGGATAAAGTATGGAGCTGTGTGGTTCCTGCTCATAAGATGATGGACTATGAAATGCGTCTGCGGATTATCAATCAGCGTGGCGAGGACAATAATCAAATATCTATCCGTTATCTTGCAGATCATTCTGAGGTAGCGGGTTCCATTCCTGCGGAACCGCGTTTGGAAGATTTGTATTTATGGCTGTTTCCACAAGAAGATGTCGAAAGGGAGGGAAAATAATATGCGTTTATTTTGTTTAGAAGTAAAGCGTGTCCTGAAATCACGACGCACATTTATCTTGCTTGCTGTGGCTCTGGTTATGTCCGCTGCTATGGCATATCTGCCGATTGCTTTTGAGTCTATCAATCGTCCAAATCCAGACGGAACAAAAACAGAACTTGATGGTATGGAAGCAATCGAATATAAGCGTGATCTATACGCAGCTATAAATGGCGAAGTTACTCCTGAAAAAGTAAGGGAGGCATTGAAAACTTATCAGGATTTAATAAATGAATATGGTCCTCTGGAGAGTGATACATTCCCGGTTTCTGTCAGCATTAAACAGATTGTACCTATTCGCCCATTACTCAAAGCGTTACCGGAACTGTATGCTGATCCGCTGACTGGAATTGGAGCTGACCTTATGGATATTGATCCAGAAGATGTCGCACAAAACTATTATCAGCGTTGCGTTACCCATTTATCAGATGTTATGAAAAATGAGCAGCGAAACCATCCAAAAGCGCAGCAACAGAGCATAGACAAGTATGCCGAGGTTGATACGCCATTCCAGCTTTATGCGGGGCTTTCCAGAGATGCTTTTGATTACATTGAACTTTATATCATGGTTCTGGCGATTTTGTGTGTTGCCATTACTGCTCCTGCTTTTTCTGGTGAGTATCAGAGCGGAGCCGATAGCATCTTGCGCTGTACAAAGCATGGTCGGTTGAAACTAGCAGTTAGCAGAATACTGGCATCTTGTGCGATTTCGGTCGTGACATTTGCTATTGGGATTACTCTGCACCTACTGATCTCAAACTTAGCATTTGGTACAAATTGTTTGGAAACATCTATGCAAATGCTGTTTTCCATTATCAACCTGCCTAATATCAATTTGGGTCAACTACAAATTTACCTTGCTCTGGCGGGGTTGCTGTCTATTGTGAGTTGCATTTGCTGCACACTTTTCCTATCCGCTAAGTGCAAAGATGCACTATCGGTGTTGCTGATCTCTATTGTTGTAATCCTTGTCCCGTTTTTTGCTTACACAGCATTAGGCGTAAATTGGATCTCTGCCATTCTCCCCTCTGCTGGAATTGGGATGCAGAACAATTTCCTGTATCAGCTTATCAATTTTAACTACTTGCATATTGGTGGAATGAGTTTTTGGACACCGCATATAATTTTAATTTCCGCAGCGATTGAAGTTCCAATTTTCTTGTTTCTTGCAGTTCGTTCCTACTGTAAACATCAAGTGGCATAAGGAGGTAATCGGACACGAATGATGATTTAGATAAATTGATAAAATGTACTTTGACCAATGTTGCCTAAAACATTAACTTATCTGACCCTGATAGGTTGCAAGAACGTATTCATCAAGATATTTTGAAAAAATCTCTTGATGATAAAAAGAAAAAAGGAAAATAATCTATCTAATCTGCCGCACGACGGCAAAAGAAAAAAAGCCGTCGTGAAGCAGACACATTCCACGCGCCTATGGATCGGCGGCTTTGAGAAAATCAGAGCCGCCGTTTCTTTTTGCTTTTCCGACGATACTTATGCAATCAGGAGGGCGGTATATAGGAGGATACCGCCATGTCAATTTTCGTCATTCACAGCACCCATGAGCTGCACCAATTAAAAAAAGTCTTGCCCCTCCTCCGGGGAGGTATGACTTCCTATCGGCATTATCGTTCCATCTAAATCAGCAAAATAGTAGGTGTTTTTGTCGCGCCAGTTTCCCATTGCGGGGAGCTGGCGTTTTTTATTGTCGATTTTTCAGGAAAGCTCCCGAAGTATGTCGCTGCCGATCCCCGCCTCCTTTCGATTCACTCGTCAATCGCCCGTGAATCGAAATGGAGGTACATAATGAAGAAAGTCAATCTTAGGGACTTATATCCCGATGTTTATAAAAATGATTACTTTGTAGAAGTAACAGAAGATGTGCTGGAGACAATCCGTGCCGCTGATCGTGCGGAAGCTGCTTATGACCGGAGGATGTATCGCTATAAGGCGTATTACTCCCTGGACTGTGACAACGGCATTGAAAATGCGATTCTGATGAAGCCCCAGACACCGGAAATGCTTCTGGAGGAAAAGCAGCTACGGGAACAGCTTTATGCCGCTGTGATGGCTCTGCCGGAGAAGCAGGCTAAGCGGATCTATGCCCGGTATTACCTGGGTATGCGCGTGAGTGAGATCGCCGCAGCGGAGGGTGTAGACCCAAGCCGTGTCCGTGACAGCATCCGGCGCGGTCTGAAGCAGCTGGCAAAGTATTTTTAGGATAGAATAACAAAGGGCGCAAGGCCTCAAAGTGCTTCTGGCACAGGGCCTTGCGCCCCATTTGCACGCTTGTATTCTTTGAGTAAAGGAAATATAATAAACCATATTGGAGGGAAACTATATGGATTATATGACGCTGAAAGAAGCAAGTGAAAAATGGGGTGTTACCCCAAGGCAGATCAATTATCTGTGTGCCGGTGGGCGTATCCCCGGTGCTGTGAAGATGGCTACCATTTGGCTGATTCCCAAGGATGCGGAGAAACCGGCAGACCGTCGTTTCAAAAATACAAAAAAATAATCCTCTCGTGAGGTTTCTGTGACATTTGGATGCTACACTAAAAATGAAGGAGTGTGATACAATGCGAATTTTAGTAGTCGAGGATGACCGACTTTTGAATAATACCTTGTGCTATAATCTGGATGCTGCGGGCTATGTCGTGGACTCTGCATTGACAAAATCAGCAGCCAGCAACTTTCTGACCAAGCAGGACTATGACCTGATCGTGCTGGATGTAAACCTGCCGGATGGGAATGGCTTTGATTTCTGCCGTGAGGTAAAGGAACGCCGGCCGGATACAGCGGTGATCTTCCTGACCGCAAATGATATGGAAAGTGATATGCTCAAAGGATATGAGCTGGGTGCAGAGGACTATGTGACCAAGCCATTTCCTATGAGCGTCTTTCAAAAAAAGCTGTCCGTGGTGCTGGGGCGGCTGGCAAAACAATCTGGCGGCGGGGATAGCTATGAGGATGGCGCACTATCCATCAATTTCTCGGAAATGACTGCTTCCTTGTCCGGCAAGCCGTTGGTGTTCACTCCGTTGGAATACCGGCTGTTGAAAATACTGACCAAAAATCCGCAGAATGTTTTGACCAGACAGGTGCTGCTTGAAAAGCTGTGGGATGCCGATGGAAACTTTGTGGATGAACACGCCCTGACTGCGGCCATCAGCCGGGTGCGGAATAAAATTGAAACGGAGGGCCGCCAGTACATCAAGACGGTGTACGGTATGGGCTATATGTGGATTGGAGGGGCACCGAAATGAATATGCGAAAACTCTCCATCAACAAAGCCTGTATCCTTTTGGGAACGCTTTTGCTGCTGGCGGTTGGTGCGGTTTGCGCCGCTGTTTATCTGCTGACCCAGAATATAACCGCTGTCCGGTGTGTGTTCCTGTTCAGTCTCTTTGTACTGCTCTGCGTTATCTTCTTTGTGGCGCTGATCCGCCGGAAGCTGGTCCGGTTCTCCGATGCCTTTTGTGGTCAGATGGATGATATGCTCTCCGGAGATATGCAGCCGAAGCAGACGGTCGAGGAAGAAAGCCTGTTCTATAAAATCAACTACCGGCTGGGGCGGCTGTACGAGGTCATGCAGGAAAATAAAAACAGCATCGCAAAGGAACGGACTGACCTGCAAGAGCTGATCTCTGACATCTCCCATCAGGTCAAGACCCCGATTGCCAACTTGAAGATGATCAACAACACGCTGCTTGAAAAAGAGGTTCCCCCGCAGAAGCAAAAGGAATTTCTGACAGCCCAGACCAGCCAGCTTGATAAGCTGGACTTCCTCATGCAAGCCATGATTAAAACCTCCCGTCTGGAAACGGGAGTCATTTCGCTGGAGCAAAAACAGCAGCCGGTTTATGATACCCTTGCCGCTGCCCTGGGCGGGATTTTGCTCAATGCCGAAAAGAAACAAATAGATGTGCAGGTGGAATGCCCGGAGCATTTGGATGCGCGCCACGATAGAAAATGGACAAGTGAGGCCCTGTTCAACATTCTGGATAATGCTGTGAAGTACACCCCGGCAGGCGGGCAGATCCGCGTGTCGGTGGAAGGCTGGGAAATGTATGTGAAGATCAACATTGCAGATACCGGCATTGGCATCTCAGAACAGCACCAGGGGACGATTTTCAAACGGTTTTACCGGGAAGATGCGGTACATGATGTGGACGGTATTGGGATTGGCCTGTATCTGGCCCGTGAGATTGTGACCTTGCAGGGCGGCTATATCCGGGTGGCGTCTGAGGTTGGGAAAGGCTCAACCTTTTCTGTTTTCCTGCTCCGAAAGTAGAGCAAGCACGCCCCGAAAAAATGAAATGTCACAGCTTCGTGACATTTGGGGCCGAATTTAGCGGAAATTTTTTGTGGCTCGTGACATTTCTGTGAGGTTTGGTCGTTACAATGGGTTTATCAAAAAGAAAGGATGGTGTTCTTTATGAGCATTTTGCAAACGACTGAACTGAAAAAATATTATGGCGCAGAGCCGAACATTACCAGAGCCTTGGATGGTGTGACCCTCTCCATAGAAAAGGGCGAATTTGTAGCCATCGTGGGAACCTCCGGCAGCGGTAAATCCACACTGCTGAACATGATCGGCGGGCTGGATGTACCTACCTCCGGTCAGGTTGTAGTGGATGGCAAGGAGCTGTCCAAACTCAAAGACGAGGAACTGACCGTTTTCCGTAGAAGAAAGATCGGCTTTATCTTCCAGAACTACAATCTGGTGCCGGTGCTGAATGTCTACGAAAACATTGTGCTGCCTGTGGAGCTGGACGGAAACAAGGTAGACAAGAAGTTTATGAACGAAGTCGTTCAGATGCTGGGGCTGGAGGATAAGCTGAACAATATGCCCAATAACCTCTCCGGCGGCCAGCAGCAGCGCGTAGCCATTGCCCGCGCCTTGGTGTCAAAGCCCGCTATTGTTTTGGCTGATGAACCCACCGGCAACTTGGACAGCAAGACCAGCGCCGATGTGCTGGGGCTTCTGAAAACCACAAGCCAGAAATTCCACCAGACCCTTGTGATGATTACCCATAACAGTGAGATTGCCCAGCTTGCCGACCGCATTATTCGGATCGAGGATGGTAAGATTGTGCAGTAAAGGGGGCGGAACTATGAATGACATTCTATTTGGCAATAACAACAAGGCTGTCATCAAAAAGCTGGCAAACCGCAGTTTTCGCAGTAACAAAATGCGGAATGTGATTGCAGCCATTGCGATTGCCCTGACAACTTTTCTCTTTACGGCAGTCCTGACCATTGGCATGGGTGCCAGTGGGACGCTGGAATACAGCATGGCAAAAATGATGGGATCATCTGCGGATGCTCTGGTACAGGGACTTTCCGAGGATCAGCTCCAGCAGTTAAAAGAAAACGCCATGTTTGAAAAGGTGGGCTGCTGGATACCAGTCGAAATTATGACCAACACAAACCGGCGTGTTGCAGAGGTCGATTATGCCGACCAGACTCAGTTGGAAATTCGGATGCTGACACCACGCACAGGCTCTGCCCCTCAAAAAGCAAATGAGGTTTTGGTTTCTGCCAATATACTGAAGGATCTGAACATCGAAGAAAAAATCGGGGCAGAAATTCCTGTTGAATTGAAGGTTCGTCAAAGTGGTCAGGTTTATCATTTTGATATGGTCGTATCCGGTATTTACGACACACCAAATGAAAAATCAGAATCGGTCATTGTTTCCAAAGCATTTCTGGAAGAAAACGCAGAAATGATGAGCGATATTGCTTTGGGGCGTGTTGGCTGTGGTATTTATACAGCCGATGTAGTAATGCGGGATAGTTATATGGTAAAGGACCGCATTTCAGAGCTTGTCCGCAATATCGGCGGTAATCCGGATGATGTCAATGCAGCCAATGCGGTTCGCGTTGCCCCTAATCCCATTGTCTCTAATGAAAGCGGTCTTATGATGTGGCTGGTAGCCGGTGTTTTCGGTATCCTGTTCATGTTCTGTGGGTATCTGCTGATCTACAATGTGTTTGAGATTGCTGTAACAAATGATATTCGCCAGTACGGCCTGCTGAGGACTGTGGGGACAACTTCCAGACAAATCAGGCGCTTAGTCAACCGGCAGGCGCTGTACCTGTTCTTGATCGGTACACCATTCGGTCTGCTTTTCGGCACATTGCTTGGCCGCAGTATTCTGCCTGTTGCACTCCAGATATTTGCTGTTGATTTCAGCGGTGGAAATATTGAGGTCGGCACACTGCCATATTTGGGAATTATCGCAGGTGCAATCCTGTTCTCAGGACTCACGGTTTATATCAGCACCAGAAAGTCGGTAAAGAAAGCCTCCCGTGTGTCACCTATCGAGGCTATCCGCTATGTAGAGCAGGACACGGTTTCCATAAAGCGAAAAAAGACAATTTCCGGGGCAGTCATTCCCCGCATGGCGAAGGCAAATCTTCAGCGCAATAAGCGCCGGACAGTCTTTATTGTGATTTCTCTGACTTTGAGCATTGTCCTCTTGAACTCGGTGTTTATCTTCAGCGGCAGCTTTGATGAAGATGCCTATATCGAAAACCAGACCCGAAGTGACTTTATAGTATATAGTCCAGGCATTCAGGCGGCGTTTGGAAATGACTTTGGGCATAATAGTGCTGTTCCAGAGAAAGCGGTAGAGGAAATCAAGGCACAGCCTGGAGTTACAAACGAAGCCTACCTGTACCGGAACACTTTTGAAGATGACCATATCTCTTGTGACTGGGGAACTCCCTATGTGGTTGATAACACAAATAAGGAGCAGCGAATGTTGCCGGAACACCTCAATTTGGGTGTTTACCAAACAGAAAATGGTGGGCATACTGTTGGGTTGACTGCGGATAACCACCCTCTCGGAAATGTATTTGGCTTTTCGGAAAACTTCTTCGATCGGCTGGACATTATCGAAGGTGAAACTGATTTATCTGTCTTAAAAGACAAACTTTGGAATGGCAACAATGTAATTTTAATGAGCGAATATGACGAACATGGTAACTTTGCTGGGGCGGAGTCCGCCTTTTATTGTGGATTATCAGTTGGAGATACCATTCAATTTTATGAAAATGGAACTCCAACCGAGGAATTTACCATTATCGCCAAAGCCGCAGCTACTGGTAGCGATGTGACTGTGACTGGAGGCGGTTCAAATATCGCACAAATAATAGAAGGTCCTAGAATTTTTATGGCTGAAAACAAATTCAAGGAGATTTATGCAACTCCAACCTTGTATGGTTTCCTCTTTGATGTAGAGGAACAATACCAGCAGGAGATGGAAACCTATCTGGCGTAGGATACAGATGTTGCTTATACCTCTATCCTGACGATGAAAGCAACTGTTTCTGGTGTTAAAAATGTTGTCCTGCTGATTGGCGGAATGATTGGCGCGGTATTTGCCCTGGTTGGTCTAATCAACTTCATCAACCTGGTTATGACCAATATCATTACCCGCCGCCATGAGTTTGCCACCATGCAGAGTATCGGCATGACGAACCGGCAGCTCAGAAAGATGATGATTTCTGAAAGTTTTTCCTATGTGATGCTGGCAGGGATTGTCGGTACGCTGGCTGCTGGTGTGCTTGGCATGACATTGGTAAGGGCTTTTGTAGAAATTAGCCCAAGCAGTATCATGATGACATTCCAGATGACCTTGCTGCCTGCGCTGATTATGCTGGTTCTCTTTCTGGTACTGGCATTTATCGTTCCCGTTATCGCACTCCGGCTCTTTAACAATCGAAGTGTTGTAGAGCGGCTTCGGGTAAATGAATAACAGGGGCAGCCATATCAAGTGAATACTTCCTGCGCCGTCGTATGCGGCTGTGGGACGCGGAAAACCGGGGGATTTTTCTCCCGGTTTTTCAAATGTCACGAACTTGTGACATTTGGGGCCGAATTTAGCGGAAATTTTTTGTAGCTCGTGACATTTCTGTGAGGTTTGTTCGTTACAATGGGTCTAAGTTAAAGAAAGGATGGTGTTCTCTATGAGCATTTTGCAAACGACTGAACTGAAAAAATACTACGGCACAAAGCCGAATATCACAAAGGCCCTGGATGGTGTGAACCTCTCTGTTGAGCAGGGGGAATTTGTAGCGATTGTTGGAACCTCCGGCAGCGGCAAATCCACTCTGCTGAACATGATCGGCGGGCTGGATGTGCCTACCTCCGGCAAGGTCATTGTGGATGGGCGCGACCTCTCTACATTGAAAGACGAGCAGCTTACCATCTTCCGCAGAAGAAAGATTGGCTTCATCTTCCAGAACTACAATCTGGTGCCGGTGCTGAATGTCTTTGAAAACATTGTGCTGCCTGTGGAACTGGACGGAAACAAGGTAGACAAGAAGTTTATGAAAGAAGTGGTGCGGATGCTGGGGCTGGAGGATAAACTGAACAATATGCCCAGCAATCTCTCCGGCGGCCAGCAGCAGCGTGTAGCCATCGCCCGCGCTCTGGTATCGAAGCCTGCTATCGTTCTGGCTGACGAGCCTACCGGCAATCTGGATAGTATGACCAGCAGCGATGTGCTGAGCCTGCTGAAAGTTACCAGCACAAAATTCCACCAGACCCTCGTAATGATTACCCATAATAATGAGATCGCTCAGCTTGCCGACCGTATCATTCGGATCGAGGATGGCAAGATCGTACAGTAAGGGGGTGGGCCTATGAATGATATTTTATTTGGCAACAATAATTCCAAAGTGATTACCAAGCTGTCAAAACGCTATTTCAAGAAGAATAAGGTTCGCAATCTGGCTGCGCTGCTGGCAATCATTCTGACTGCTTTCCTGTTTACCTCTATTACTTCCCTGGCGTTCAATATGGCGTCCTCCATCCAGCTCTCTCTGCAAATGCAGAAAGGCAGCAAGGCGGATGGCACTTTAGGATATATGACAGAGGAACAGTACGAGCAGCTTGTAGACAGCGATTTTGTGGACCAGGCAGGCCACCGGCGTATCATTGGCTATGCAAGCAACACTTCCAGCCATTCCATTGAGATCAATTATGCGGACAGTGTGCAGCAGGAACTGACCTTCTGTGTGCCTACCCACGGAGCAGCACCGGAGAAAGCGAATGAGATCGCCACTACGGATTTGGCGCTGAAGGCGCTGGGTGTAGAACCAAAGGTTGGCGCAGAGGTTCCGTTGGAATTTGAACTGCGGGGGAAAACTTATCATTATGATATGGTGCTTTCCGGCTGGTGGGAAGCAAGCAATGACTCTGTGAGCGTTGCGACTGTTTCAGAGCAGTTTATAAAGGAAAACCCCGATGTGGTCCAGAACACTTATGCGGTAGACCATGAAATGTCCGGCGTTACTTTTTCCGATGTCGTGCTGAAGAATAAAGCAAATGTTCAGCAGCAGTTGAATGAGTTCGTTTACTCCATTGGCGGCAATCCAGAGGATATGGGCGCAGACAATTTCATTCTCGCCTCTGAAAATCAAATGTCCCAGGGATTGACTTCATCAGAGTCCATCGTGTTTGCTGTTGTATTTATCCTGATGTTTGTCGTGTGCGGATACCTGCTGATCTACAATATCTTTGATATTTCTGTGATGCAGGATGTTCGTCAATACGGCCTGCTGCGGACGATTGGCACTTCCACACGGCAGATCAAGGGCATTGTGAACCGTCAGGCAGTCTGGCTCACGCTGATCGGGCTGCCCATCGGTCTGATCGCCGGTTTCTTTGCCGGTTGGGTGCTGCTTCCTGTCGTGACAGAAATCATCAGCCTTGAATCGTCTATGCTGGGGACATCCGTATCGACCTCGCCGCTGATCTTTGTTATCGCCGCTCTCTTTACGATCCTGACCGTGTTTATCAGCACCCGGAAGCCTGCAAAAAAGGCGGCAAAGATTTCTCCTCTGGAGGCGATCCGCTACACCGAGCAGAACGCCTATAAAAAGAGAAGTGCCAAGCGTACCAATGGAGTAAAGCTGTCCCGCATGGCCTTTTCCAACCTGGGGCGCAACCGCAGGCGTTCAGCGTTTATCATTATTTCCCTGCTTCTGTGCATCGTCCTGTTTAACTCTATCATCATTGTGACGCAAAGCCTTGATGAAGAAAAGTGGGTAAACCGTGTTACCAGAACAGATTTTAATGTCTATAACTCCGCCGCATTTAATGTAATGGAAAGCGTTCAGCACCATGAAGATACGCTCTCACAGCAGGCGGTGGATCTGATTGCCGGACAGCCCGGAGTTGAGGATGAACGCTATCTTTACCGAAATACAAAAGACGATAGAAATGTGCTGGTTGACTATGGGTTTGAAGATTTAAGCGGCATAGAGCTATTCCATGAGGAAGAAGGCGTCGTAAATCAAAGCTATCAGGGATATAGCCTGTATACAAGTTCTGATACCGAAAGGCACTATTTTGGTAATGTAATGGGAGCCTCCGAGAATTTTTGGTCGGATATGCGTATCTTTGAAGGCGAAAAGGATACTGAAACCTTAACGCAGAAAATGGCTACCGGAGAATATGTCATTATTGGCTGCCCCATCGACAAATTGACAGAGGAACCAAATAGCACTCCGCTGACCGATCAGTTACAGGTTGGAGAGAGCATTTCCTTCTACAAAGATGGGGAACTGGTCAAAACCAGCACCATCCTTGCAAAAGCGATCCTCGTAGGAACAGAAACCGAAACGCCAACAGCCACCACAGCCCAGACACACATCGCTGGCGATGCTCCTTTTGTGTATCTGCCGGATACTGTATTTAAGGAAATCTATGATGCTCCCACGCTGCTGACTTATGGATTCAATGTGGATGAAGCCTTGCAGCCGCAGATGGAAGAATTTTTGAGCAGCTATGTGAGCGAAAATTCTTCGGTTGCCTATACTTCCACCAAGTTGTTGAAAGAGCAGCTTGATTCAGTACGCAGCATGATTCTGGTTATCGGCGGTCTGATTGGCTGCATCATGGCCTTTGCAGGACTGATCAACTTTACTAACATGATCATTACCAACATCATCACCCGCCGCCATGAGTTCGCCACCATGCAAAGCATCGGTATGACCGGCAAGCAGCTTCGCCGCCTGATGGTCTATGAGGGCATCTATTATGCCGCAGGCGCAGACATTATCGGCGGAGCAGTCGCAGCAATCTTGGCTGTCACAGTGCTAAAGAGCGCATTGAATGGCCCTTCCATGTGGTTCTTTACTCTGAATATTACATTGGTTCCGGTTCTGGTCATTGGTGTGCTTTATCTGCTGCTGGCTGCGGTCATTCCGCTGATCGTTCTCCACTTCTTTAACAAGGGAACTGTGGTGGAACGACTGAGGACTTCGGAGTAACGACAGAGATTGCTACAATAGATAATTATAAACCTATTGAAAGCCGGGAGGAGACATTTCCTCTCAGCTTTCCTCAAAAAATTTGAAATCTCACAGATTGGTGAGATTTCAGCTTGTTATTTTGTCGAAATGGAGTATGTCCGTGACATTTCTGTGAGGATTGCCTGTTAAGATAAAAGAAAAGTGAAAAAGTTGCCGCACGATGGCAAAAGAAAAAAAGCCATCGTACAGCGACTATATTGTTATGCACTTTGCAACGGTGGCTTTGAAAAAATCAGAGCCGCCGTTTCCTTTCGTCTATCTAAAATGAACGACGACCCTACACCCTGCAATCTGGTACGGCGGCACATAGGAGGATGCCGCCATGTCAATTTTTGTCATTCACAATAGCCATGAGTTACACCAGCTAAAAAAAGTCTTGCCCCTCCTCCGGGGGAGTATGACTATCTATCAGTATTATCGTTCCATCTAAATCAGCAGAATAGTAGGTATTTTTGTTGCGCCGATTTCCCGTTATGGGGAGTTGGCGTTTTTTGCTGTCGATTTTTCGGGAAGGCGTGCGAAGTATGTCGCTGTCGATCCCCGCCTCCTTTCGATTCACTCGTCAACCGCCCGTGAATCGAAATGGAGGTACATAATGAAGAAAGTCAATCTCCGGGAATTGTATCCCGATGTTTATAAAACCGATCACTTTGTAGAAGTAACAGAAGATGTGCTGGAGACGATTCGTTCCGCTGAGCGTGCAGAAGCTGCTTATGACCGGAGGATGTATCGCTATAAGGCGCACTACTCCCTGGACTGCGACAACGGCATTGAAAATGCGATCCTGCTGAAGCCCCAGACGCCGGAAATGCTTCTGGAAGAAAAACAGCTGCGGGAGCAGCTCTATGCCGCTGTGATGGCTCTGCCGGAGAAGCAGGCTAAGCGAATCTATGCCCGGTATTACCTGGGTATGCGTGTGAGCGAGATTGCGGCATCGGAGGATGTAGACCCAAGCCGTGTCCGTGACAGCATCCGGCGTGGTCTGAAGCAGCTGGCAAAGTATTTTTGAAAAAGTTTCGTTTGGTGCGCTCGTTTTTTGCTCTTTTTGTCAGAGTTAATAAGAAGGACAAGTTTTCCCCCTTCAACAGCACTTTGACAATTTCATAGACAGCATAACAGGTACATAACCCGTGTACGAGCGAGTGTGGAACGCCGCGAAGATAGAGCAGTCAGGGAGGTGATGAACAAAGCTGCTTTGGAGCGATCTACGATTCCACAAAACGGATGGTGGCAGATCCGGCGCGAGGACTGCACGGGGGCTTAAAGATACTTCCTCACGGCCTCCTAAAGACTTGGGGGGAACCCTGCGGCGCACGAGTAAAACGACGCTGCGGAGTTATGACAACCGCGCCAGCGGAGACCTGCTATGTTCCCATCGTCAGGGTTGCGTGGCAAATGTGACGAGAATTGAGTCATATTAAAATAGGAAGCGACTGCTCTT
>ERZ1673742.1880-NODE-1880-length-17372-cov-7.252295_pt1 | contig 17372 bp, 20 predicted proteins | sample MGYA00580208_ERZ1673742 | MGnify/ENA primary metagenome ERZ1673742 (study PRJEB41218, sample SAMN15661774) | gut metagenome | host: Homo sapiens | place: Canada: London | collected 2015-08-20/2019-03-30 | study: EMG produced TPA metagenomics assembly of...
CCTTTTTGGTCTGTCGGATACTTTTATCTTTAATTATAATAAAGTTTTTGCTCGCTATTTCTCCGGCATAAAGAGCCTGATCACCGGTGAAAGTATTTGGGGAATCGTTATTTCTCTTGTTACGACCGCCGTTAACTGCGCTTTGTTTTTCTTCATTGCCTACACCGTCACGATCGGCGGCGGTCAGATCGGCGACTACTCGCTTTATACGGGCGCGCTCACCTCGATCGCCAGCTGCGTGGCAGCGCTTGTCACAACCACGTCAAGCATTTACGAAGGGACGCTGTTTATTGATAACATGATTGTTTTTATGAATGAAAAAAGACATATCGTCCCGACGCTCCCGCAGGCGCGTCATGTGGCACGCCATGTCGGACATACAATTGAATTTCAAAATGTGTCCTTCCGTTATCCCGGAACGGACCGGGATGTGCTCAGGAACATCAGCTGTGTGATCAATCCCGGCGACACCGTTGTTCTTGTGGGACTGAACGGCGCAGGAAAAACCACCTTGCTCAAGCTTTTGACGCGTCTTTATGATCCTACGCAGGGCAGAATCCTTCTCGACGGGCACGATATCCGCGAATACGATACAAACGAGCTTTACGCCATGTTTGGCGTTATATTCCAGGATTTTGGCAAATACGCCTTCACGGTGAGCGAAAACATTTCTTTTGGCGAAATTGCAAAGCCGATCGATCCGGATGCGGTCAGAGAGGCCGCTGAGGCCAGCTCTGCCGACGAATTTATCTGCCGGCTGCCAAAGGGGTATGACACGCCGCTGATGCGCGTATTTGAGCAAACGGGCATCGAGCCCTCCATCGGACAATGGCAAAAGCTTGCGATTGCAAGGGCATTTTATTCTGATTCGGATATTTTGATTCTCGATGAGCCGACGGCGTCGCTTGATGCCATTGCCGAGCAGGAAATTTTCCAGCAATTCGATAAGCTGCGCAAGGATAAAACAACCTTCTTTGTTTCCCATCGCTTGTCAAGCGCCACAATCGCGACGAAAATTCTTGTTCTTGAGAACGGTCTTCTGGCGGAGGTCGGAAATCATACGGAGCTCATGCAAAAGAAAGGAATCTACTACGAACTGTTTACCACGCAGGCGAACCGGTACATAACAGAAGCGCAAGAGCGTACGAATCCAGGTGGCGGAACCGCGTGACGGATCGGCGCAGAGGCGGAGGGGTGTTTATTCGAACGCGGCGTGTCCTTTGTTGCTTTTAACTATATTTATTTAATTTCCGTACAAATCTACGCCGCTTTTTACTTCAATTACATCATTTATTTTGGCTTGCTGATTTTCTGTATATTCAATTATATTATTTCTCAATAAGTTCCCAATTCCTTACTCCTTTACTGGTATCTAAAGTATACTTTTTCCTACATTCTTCGCAAGAAATATATACATCATGATCGCGAAATCCCGGTATATTATCATGTTCTTCAACTATTTTTCCTTTACCACATGGGCACTCATATTCATATCTCTCAGTATCTCCACTTCCAGCACCATACCCTGGAGAATCCTCAATGTTTGAATAAATTAATTTTGTCCTCATATGCTCTCCGCCTTTCTCAAATTACTATATTTTACAAATTCATCTTGTTGTTTTTTCAACATAGCACACCTTCCTTACACAAAATTCATTTTACTTTAATGTCAAAATAGCAAACAGACACTTTTCTTCCAAATTTAATGAATATTGTTCATACGTCATGCCATTTACATAATCACCATACACATCAAGACCATCTGTAAATCATTTAAGAACAGCTTTTAAACTTTCCATACTATTATCTGCACCAATCCAATAACGGCCATTTTCAGAAGCTGCTCCTAAAGTTGTTCCACTACCAGCAAAGCAATCTAATACTATATCCCCCGGATTAGAAGAAGCCGTTACAATCATTTTCAACATATCCATATTTTTTCAGTTGGATAGCCGGTTGTCTTTTGGGCTTGATTAATCGAATCTCTATAATTTAACCATATATCCTGTATTGGAATACCCTTTGAAGAGTCACAAAAAACCTTTCGTCTGCGATTTCCCGTTGGATTCCAATATATCTCTCCAGCAGCATCTAATTCATCAAGTTTGTCTGGTGTATATTGCCAATGCTTACCCACAGGAGGTAATTTACCTCTCAATTCTTTTCCTGTTTCCCCTTTTCTAACTCCTGGTGCATGAACAGGTACTTTTTTTATATCGTCGCCCTGTTTTTTCGTCAATACATGGATATTGTTCAATCATGCGGTCATATTCCCATGGATCATACGGCCTATTCCATGTATAGTTAGATGTTTTGGAATAAAACATAATATGAGACAAAATACTCTACGGCATTGTTCGGGAAAAATTCCTTGAACTCGCCATAGAGCTGTGCCGCCAGAGTCTTATTGTGTGCGATGATCAATGTAGGTTTATTTAGCTGCTGGATGACGTTTGCCATCGTGAAGGTTTTACCGGAGCCGGTGACACCCAGAAGCGTCTGGCACTGGTTTCCTTCCTGGAAACCTTTGACCAGCTGCTCGATGGCCTGGGGCTGGTCGCCGGTAGGTTTGTATTCTGATACTAGTTCAAAATGGTCCATGATAAAAGCTCTCCTTTGTGACTTTTGATATGTTCAATATCAGCCACCCTCAAAAAATTCATTCGTAACGAAAATGTCAAAATCAGAAAATGGTACTGCCTTATATTGGACTTTTCACAGTTTATTCATGAAAAGTCACAAAATATTAGTCGTAACGTACTACAAAATACTCTGTCGAGTATTCACATACTTTTATTCAAAATTTTTGTCTTCCAACAATTTTTGCAATTCTTCTTTACTTGGAAGTACTGTTTCGTATTTACTTGCAAATATTTGATTATTATCTTCAGGTAAAGTCATTTCCACAATAGCGTCTTTCTTGTCTTTGCAAATAATAATACCTATTGTTGAGTTTTCATCATCCAATTTGACTTTTCGATCATAATAATTAACATACATCTGCATCTGTCCTATGTCTTGATGTTTTAATTGACCAATCTTCAAATCGAACAATACAAAGCAACGCAGTAAACGATTGTAAAATACTAAGTCCACCCGAAAATGTTCTTCTTCAAATGTTAATCTAACCTGCCTCCCAACAAAAGTAAATCCTCTTCCTAACTCCAATAAAAACTTTTGCAGGTTATCTATAATTTTATTTTCCAATTCTGTTTCAGAATAAGTAACCAGTTCAGGAAGGCCTGTAAACTCTAAAATATAAGGATCTTTGAATATATCTTCTGGCTTTTCGATCATCTGGCCCTCTGTTGCAAGACGCAGTACTTCTTCTTTATCTCTGCTTAACGCAAGCCGCTCATAAAGTGAGCTTCCATACTGACGTGCCAGTTCATCTTTGCTCCAACCATTTCTATAAGACTCTATTTCATAAAAATGACGTTCATCAACATTATTTATCCTCATAAGGATGAGATAATGAGACCAACTCAGATAAAATTTTCTCCCTTCCTGTGTAACTGGAAGTTTTTCAGATTGGGGAAACGGCGTTTCCCCAATTGAGTCTTTGGAATAAACCAGATAAAATTTACGCATCAGTTTTAAATTATCATATGAATATCCTCTTCCAAATTTCTGAGTCAACCTCTGAGACAATTCTTTCAAAATATACTTTCCATATGCCGCACGTTCTTTTCCGCCTTGTTCTTCTTCAACAATCATCCTCCCTGCTTCATAATAAGAATATACCATTGTCATATTTACTGCCGTAGACAAATTTTTCTTGGCATTTTGGAACAATTCTATTACTTTGTTATAAAAAATTTCATTTTGGATATTATTCATATAATACAACCTTTCATATTTCTGACTTTAGATAGCAACTATTCATAATTTTACGATTCGTTCTGTTTAGGTGTAACTCGCTTAGCTTTTCTCTCATTACTCATTTCATTTTGTTTTTCAAATTTAATTGTCTTTCACCTCAATATTTTTTCTTCATAAGTTCTTACTTTTTTCCCTTTCACATAATATTCTATATAAACAAGACAATTCTTTGAATCTATTTCATAATAAATCCCCAAATCATATCCGCAAACATGTTCTGGCAATGTTTTTCCATCAAATGACCACACTCCATCATACGAATCTTTTGTCAATGCAACCAGCCTAGCTTTGTCATTCTCCTTTTCCTTCATTGGTCGATATGACTTTTTCATTTCTAATGCAATAAGGTTATCTTTCTCAACAATTTCTCCTCGACTATGTACAATAAGATCACATATAATAGTTACCACCTTTAAATCATTATTATAAATAGTCTTTACTCGACCATTATTTCTATTGTATTCAACATCAACATAATACCTAGAGTATTTGCTATGTCGAATTTCCAGATAAAGACATTGCGCCAATGTACTACATAGACTTCTTTCCGCTACATTACTCAAAATAAATGCTGTATTTTCCTTTAAAAACCTTTTATTTGCCCTTTCAAAAATCTTAACTAACTCATTCTCCATAATACATTCTCCACATAATAATCGACCTTAGTCTCAACTTTTCTCTGCTTCTTAAAATCAGTTCTAGTCTTTGGAATAGATACAATAAAATCTATATGTTAACGATAAGTTGCCTGCTATACTATTACATGCTCTTTCCACTTGCTATCATTCATATGCCATTCCTTACTATCAATATCAATCCACTTAAACCCTTTACTTTCTAAGAAAAGCCACAGATTTCTATTATTAATGGACGATTTAGGACCAACAACTATATTTTCAATCAGTCTATACTCATTATTTTTAAAGTAGAGTTCTCTAAATGGAATTATTGAACAATCATTTACCCTAAATTTTATATCACTGACATCTTTTTCCTCTTTTTTTCTATATCCGCAATACAACCATATTCCTTTTCTTCCTGAAACGCTGGATTTTTACACATTATTGCATCTTGCAGGATATATGAGACTAAAATTTTGCTTTTACGATATATTTCATCTCTGTTTCCATCTTTAACTGCAGTATTTAAATTTCTTAAAATATTATCACTGATATTTCGACTTAATATGTCATATTGCCGTTCTCTGTCATATATAACTTCAGCTCCATACAAAGAATAGTATGTTTCGATAAAATCAACATTAAATCCAATCGCAACACCTTTCCCATCATTTGCATATGATCGCCATTGACTCAGGACGTCCTTGTCCTTCGATAAACAAAAAATATAGGGACAGTCCATTTCTTGCAATAAAGTTCTTGAGATATTTTCTATCAAGTTCCAACCTTCTAGTATCGAATTATATACCCCTCTTTTTAAAACGAAATCTTTTACCATTTCTAATAGCCAAATAATTTCAGCCGAGTCGTTCATATTTAATGGATTTCCAAATCTGATGGTACCTGTTTGCAAAATATTATAAAATGTATCCACAGAGCAATAATGATAATATATTTTATTGTTCTTCTTTTTCATCTAACACCTCTTCTAATAGTCCTTTGTCAGTACAGTTCCAAAATTTTTAGTTGTTCATCATTCATAGTATAGCCCTTAATTATAAACTCTTCTGTAATTCCATTCTCCCTTTTTCGAAATCGACTTTTCTCGGAGAATCGTCCTTATTTCCAACAGCGATAATCGACTTTAAATTGTAGTGATTCGTGTGATAGCTTTTCCCATCTGAAACAGTTATTCGAAATTTTCGAATAACTGACATCACTTTTTTCTGTGGCAGTAATAAATGTCAGATACTCTGCTGCCGAGGAGCACACTATAAATATTTTTATATTCTTCACTTTTAAATTCAATAGATTTTTATCATTACGAAATATTCCTGCAAAAAGTCACAAAATCATTTTGTCCGCCTGGTATCATCCAATCCGTTTAGTATCGTTCTGTCCACAAAATCTGAACGAAACAGCACGAAAAACCGCCAGATACACCTCATTTTCCGGCTCCGGCACACTATAATCCGAAATATTTCCATAAGTATTTTTTGTAATAATTCTTTGTACTGCACTTTTTTCTTGTAATAAATGCTCTACAATCACTCCCACTCTATCGTTCCGGTCGGCTTCGGCGTCAGATCGTAAAGAACCCGGTTCACGCCCTTTACCTCAGACGTAATCCGCGCCGTGATTTTTTGCAGCAGAGAAAACGGCACATCCGCAACGGAAGCAGTCATCGCATCCACCGTATTGACCGCGCGGAGGATCACCGGCCATTCGAACGTACGGATATTTTCCCGAACACCCACAGATTTAAAATCTGGAACTACCGTAAAATACTGCCAGACCTGGCCCTCCAGCCCCGCTTTTGCAAATTCTTCCCGTAAAATCGCATCCGATTCCCGAACCGCCTCCAGGCGATCGCGCGTAATCGCTCCCAGGCAGCGCACGCCGAGGCCGGGCCCGGGGAACGGCTGGCGGTAAACCATACTGTCCGGCAGTCCAAGCGCCGTCCCGCACGCGCGAACCTCATCTTTAAACAGCATTTTCAGCGGCTCCACAAGCTGGAAATCAAGGTCTGCCGGCAGCCCGCCCACATTATGATGACTTTTGACCGCTTTTACGGTCTTCGTTCCGGATTCGATGATATCCGGATAGATCGTGCCCTGCGCCAGGAAGTGAATTCCATGCAGCTTCCGCGCTTCTTCTTCAAAAACACGAATAAACTCTGCGCCGATAATTTTCCGTTTCTTCTCGGGATCCGATACGCCGGACAGCCCGTCCAGAAAGCGATCTGCGGCGTCCACATAGATTAAATTGGCATTCATTTGATTTCGGAACACCTCGACCACCTGCTCCGGCTCGCCCTTACGGAGCAGGCCATGGTTCACATGCACGCAGGTGAGCTGCCGGCCGACCGCCTTGATTAGCAGCGCGGCTACGACGGAGGAGTCCACGCCGCCCGACAGAGCAAGCAATACTTTTTTATCGCCTACCTGGCCGCGGATCCGCTCTATCTGGTCGTCGATAAAATGCTCCATATTCCAGTTTGGTTTTGCCCCGCACGTTCCGAATACAAACTGAGACAGCCGCTCTCTGCGGGCGGCCTCCTCTGCGGGAAACGCGGGCGCATCTTTGTGATCGACGGCAAGGATCGGGCAGCCAAAATCGTATACTGCCTGCGACGCATCGATTGCCGCGCCGTTCACAATGCGGTTTGGCCCGCCGTTTAAAATGATTCCTTTTACATTGGGGAGCGCCGCCAGCTCCGCGGCCGATAAATCATGGGCATGTATTTCCGTATAGACGCCCAGCGCGCGGATTTCACGGGCAATCTGGGGGTTTTTATCGCTTCCAAGGTCAAGAATAAGGATCATATCCTGTTTCATATGTCTGCTCCTTTCGGTTCATCCGTAATGAATGATCAAAATATCCCTGCAGGTTGAGCGGCGTTTTTCTGCACGCGCCTGCAGGGACGATTATAACGAATTTCAGAATCTTTTACAATCGACGTTTTCCCGAACGTCACAGCAGCTTCTTTCTGAGCTCCTCCGGCGCTTCCGGATGTAAAAGCGCAGGCGCAATATCCAGTACGGTCATACAGCCGCAGCTGCCCTTTTGGGAAAGACGCCAGGCCGCCCGCGCGTAAGCGGTCAATACGCTCGATGTAAATTCCGGGTTGGAATCCAGCTGCAGCCTGTATTCAATGACATGCCGGTGTTCTCCGGCAAACCCCGTTTTCCCGGTACGGAAAACCACGCCGCCGTGAGGAATCCCGGAATGATTTTGCCGCAGCTCCTCTTCATCGATAAAATGGACGGTCGTATCATAATCGGAAAAATAGTTCGGCATCGTTTTGATCGCCGTTTCGATGGCGGAACGGTCGGCTCCTTCTTCTGCTACTACAAAGCATTCCCGCGTATGCTTCTCCCGTGTCGTAAGAACGGGATTTTCACCATTCCGCACGCGTTCAAGCGCTGAGGGGACCGGAATCGTATACTGCTTTGCATCCTTCACGCCCGGAATGCGGCGAATCGCATCTGAATGCCCCTGGCTTACGCCTTTTCCCCAGAAGGTATAATCCTCTCCGTCCGGAAGCACCGCCTGACCGTATAAACGATTCAGAGAAAAAAGGCCGGGATCCCACCCCGCAGAGATAATGCCGACCGTATGATTTTCCCGGCAGACCGCGTCCACGCGTGCAAAATGCTCCGGAATTTTAGCATGCGTATCGAAGCTGTCCACAACGTTAAAATACCGCGCCAGAGCAGGCGTCTGCTCCGGCAGATCGCTGGCGCTGCCGCCGCAGAGGATCATTACATCGATTTCACTGCGCAGATCTGGCGCTTCCGTTATGGAATATACGGGGATGCCGGTTTGTGTTTTCAAGGACGACGGATCCCTTCTGGTAAAAACCGCGCGCAGCTCCATGTCGCTGCTTTTTGCCAGCGCGCTTTCTACGCCGCGCCCAAGATTTCCGTAGCCTGCAATGCCGATTCTGATTTTCACAAGCAAAACTCCTTTAATATCTATATATTGGAAAAATGATGCTTTTATCAAGCAAATCCGCGCGTATTATAACGGATTTCGTCTTGTTTTTCAAGCGGAGCCCGCGTCCGGCGGCATGTCAAATTTTCTGTCGTACAGCAGTGCGGCAATAAAGACCACGAGGCAGGAGCCCGCGTTATGTACCAGCGCCCCCGTCGTCGGGTTCAGCAAGCCCATTACGGAAAGCGCAACGGCAAGAAAGTTGATGCACATGGAAAGCAATATGCTGAGCTTGATTGTATGGACTGCGGCGTCGGACAGCCGCTTGAGATACGGAATGTTGGAAAGATCATCATTCATCAGCGCAATATCGGCCGCTTCAACGGCAATGTCGCTTCCCATGCTGCCCATGGCGGCGCCGACGTCCGCACATTTTAAAGCAGGCGCGTCATTTATACCGTCGCCGATCATGCAGACGGTTCTGTTTTCGGACTGCAGCCTTGCGATAGCCGCAACTTTTTCCTCGGGCAAAAGCTCGGCGCGGACTTCCTCGATTCCGACGCGGCTTGCAAAATAGTCGGCTGTCTTTTGATGATCTCCCGTCAGCAATACGGTCTTTGTTCGCATTGCATTCAGTCTTCGAATCATTTTCGCGGCTTCGGGGCGCAGCGTGTCAGACAGGGCGATCACACCGATGCAGCGCGCGCCCTCTGCCGCCAGAACGAGCGCCTTCCCCTGCTCCCGCAGCCGCGCGAGTGCGGCGCGAACGGGCTCCGTAAGGACAACGCCGTTTTCTTTGAGGTATCTTTCATTGCCGCAGAGAAGCTGCCGGCCGGAGACATTCGCGCTTACGCCCCTGCCGGCCGTCATTTGAAAGGTCTCAGATTCGCTGAGCTTAACGTTGCGCGCCTTTGCGCAGGAAACAATGGCTTTTCCCAAAGGATGCTCGCTTTTCGCCTCGGCGGACGCCGCAAGGGACAGGAGCCCGTTTTCATCAAGGGCGTCGTCAAAGGACAAAAGGTCGCTGACCTCCAGCCTGCCATACGTAAGCGTCCCCGTTTTGTCAAAGGCAATCGTGTCGACCTTGCCCATTTTCTCAAGCGCCTCTCCGGACTTGATAATAACTCCGTGCTTTGTCGCCTGGCCGATGGCCGCCATAATTGCCGTGGGCGTCGCCAGAACGAGCGCGCAGGGGCAGAACACAACGAGAACAGTAACGGCACGCACGATATCCTGTGTTGCAATACCGGTAATTACAGCAATCAGCAAAGCTGCGGGAACGAGCCAGCTTGCGCATTTGTCGGCGATTCTCGCCATAGGCGCTTTTTTGTTCTCCGCCTCCTGCACCATACGGATAAGCTTCTGCAGCGAGCTGTCTGCCCCGACCTTGGTTGCCTGAATGTCAATTGCTCCAAACCGATTGATGGTACCGCAGAATACATCGTCTCCGACGGCTTTCTCCACAGGCAGCGATTCCCCCGTCAGTACGGATTGATCGACGGAGGATTCCCCGCTTACGATCGTCCCGTCCACGGGGATCGTTTCGCCCGGCAGGATCCGCAGAATGTCACCGGTTCGGATTTCCTCTGCCGCAATCAGCTCTTCCCTGCCGTCCGTTATTCTTCTGCCCTGCGCCGGGGCAAGGCAGATCAGCTTTTTCAAGCCTTTTCTGGCCCGTTTCGTAGTCATTTCTTCAAGAATCGCGCCGATCGCCATGATGAAAGCAACCTCTCCCGCGGCAAACAGGTCTCCGATCGCAATCGCCGCAAGCATTGCGATCGTAATCAGCAGAGCGGAGGAAATTTTGCTGATGCCGGGGTTATAGATCAGCCTCCAGACAGCAAGATACAGAAGCGGGATTCCGCAGATAACGATAGTAACCCAAGCAGGATCTGCGGGAAGCGTAACTCCCGCCCTGGGGAGTATAAAGCTGAGCGCCAGAAAAACGCCGCCCGCCAGCGTTGCGGGAATTCCCGCAAGGAAATCATTGATTTTTTTCAGCATATGCATTCCTCCCGTGGATTGACATCATCCTTAAATAAGGTAAAATATATTTGCTAAGAAACAAAGTGTTCTGTTTCTTCTCCCATAATACGGATCCGCCGCCGCCTTTTCAATAAGTAAATGTCCTGCGGCGTTCGTTATGGAACATTCAGACCGATTTGTTCGGAGGTCATATATGGACAGACGTCAGAGAAAAACACGAGCAGCTATTTTTAAAGCCTTTACCAAGCTTCTTTCAGAAAAAAAGTACAATCAGATTACCGTGCAGGAAATTATCGATGAAGCTGACGTGGGAAGGACGACCTTTTATTCTCACTTTGAAACGAAGGACCTCCTGCTGAAGGAGCTGTGTGAAGAATTGTTCGGTCATATTATCGATACTGCCATGGGACTTCCCCACGGCCACTCCCACACCTCCTACGGGAAAGCATCCGATCCGGTGTTTCTGCATCTTTTTCAGCATTTGGAGAAAAATGACCGCAATATCCTGGAGCTGCTTTCCTCCCGGAATAATGATCTGTTTCTCGGATATTTTAAGAGCAGCCTCAGGAAGCTCATTATCTCGCAGTATGCGGAAAAGGGCCGTCTCCGGAACCCGGCGCTGCCGGAGGATTATCTTGTAAACCATATTTCCTCGTCTTTTGTCGAAACGGTAAGCTGGTGGATTGCCCGTAAGAGAAAAGAGGCTCCGGAAACGATCACCGAATACTTTTTAGCGGTAATTGAACCGATTTTATAGCGCGGGCATCCGGCGGCTTCCGCGGCAGGCGGCGCCTACTGCGGAAAGGCTTCTCCATGCAGGCACCGGATTTCTCTGTGCAGCATCGTAACCCTGTCGATCTGTTTATCAATATGGTAGTGCCCGCAGTACCACACATGATAGTCCGTTTTCTTTTCAATTTCTCCAAGCCACTGCTCGGTGGAGCGGTCTATATCCGGTTTGAACGACTTTTTGGCTTTTGCCCTTCTCGGCTTCTGTTTGATTGCCGCATTCTGTCTGACGGACAGGAACATTTCAGTCGGCAGGTAGCGGATCGGGCAGGTGTGCGTCAAAATACCAAAAATTTTATTGTGTTCAGCCGCAAGCCTTTCCTCGAAGCGCTTCTTCCTTTCCTCGTCCGGCATTTCGTCTTCCCAAAAGGGAAGGTTTTTTTCAAGGCAGCGAAGCTTGTCTACGCTGTGCGCGCCGCCGGCAGCGATATACTTTTTCCCCTCGAAGGTATAAATTTCGCCGTCGATTGCAAAGTAAAGATTCGGATATTTCGGCTCATAATATACCCTGCCCCCGCAGAAGGTGCGGACGCCGTACGTGCCGATCCGCTCCGGTCTGCATTCTTTATTTCCATGCAGGCAGAGCAGCGTAATCTGCAGCCTGGAAATTTCGGCTTTCAGTTTATCGTCCCGGGCATCCTCATAATAATTGAAGCCGCTGTCTCCGAGAATGATCAGCACATCTTTTCTGCGGGTATTCCTGTCCCTGCAAAACTGTCTGACTTCCGAAAAGTCCCGGTGCTTATCGCCCGTAATAAAAAATCTTGGAGGGGCGGCGTCTTCGCAGTAAGGCTTTGGAGCCCGGGGCGCTTTCAGCCGTTTTACGGCGGCGAGCTGAAAAAGCAGCAAAATGATACCGACAGTCTGAAGACCAACCGCCGTCAAAAATAGAATCGTAATATGTTCCATGCGCATCGTTCCTTTCTTTCTTCGTTTTGATTGCTTTTATCCGTCCTTCTTCGCCTGCGTATATAACTGATTTGCATATACGCTGGCTCCGGCTGCCAGAACGCCTTGTGTCACAGCCGTAAAAATTGCGGCGAAAAGCTCCCTGCACGTACCGATCTCAGAGGTTGCAATCACCCATACCGCCGATAAAAGTACGGCGGCAGCGCCAAGCGTGACGGGAATCCATTTGTCCGGCAGTCTGCTTTTCTTCAGTCCGATTCCGATAAAGTACAAGACGGGAATCAGGATCAGCAGCTCGGATTTGATATATTCCTGATAATTCATAGCTTAGTTACTCCTTTCCGCTAGGCAAGAATTTGCGCGATCGCCGCAGAGATCAGGCCCCCGGCCAGCGCCGCAATCACCGCCGTGACGATTTGCTGCAGCCGCGCTTTGGGCTGACTCTCCATTTCGTCGATCTTCCGTTCGTGCCTTGCAAGATGTTCGTTTGTGTGTTTCAGCTCCGTCGCCAGCGTGACCAGCGTTTCATTCATCGAGCGGATCTCGGTCTGTACTGCCTTCAGATCCGAAAGCTCCCGCTCCATAGTCTGAATCCGCTGTTCGTGCCGCTCCAGAACAATCTGTGTAGCTTCCATTTATAATCTCCTTTCGTTTGATTTCGGCAGCGTTTTGATTCTATAAAATAACCCGGACGGGAACTGTCCGGATTAAAAAATTTTTTTATTGCTGCCGACAATTTGCTTTTACTCTCTGCCGCGCAGCTTAATAACCTTTATTCAGAACGGATCGCAGATCCTCCGCCGCCCCTCTGGGCCGCCGTTTCCGCTTTTCTCCGGAAAAAGCGAGCAGATTTATTGCCTCCCTGCCCGATACGCAGTCGAAGCGTTTTTTCATTTGCAGCAATCCTGCTTCTGACCAGATCGGCAATTACGCCGTCAAGCTCCTTTTGCGCCGGGGCCTCCGCATCCCGAACGTATTCAATCTCCAATTCGTAGTCCGTCGTGCCCAGATAACTGTTTTTATCCAGCATCACAGAAATCCCCTTATGCAGAAAATATATCGTCCGGACCGTCTCAAGACTGCCCTGATACCGAAGCTTCATGTTCCGAAACAAAAGGTCGTCATACCGGTCCTTCACGCTCCGGGAGTTCTCCACGCTGCAATCCGCCCAGGTCTGCTGATGCTCTTTGACGGTCGCTGTGCAGACGCCGTTCTTTTCCCTGATCCGGCACGTGATGCCTTGTCTGCTCAGTGCAAAGTCATCCGTATCATAATAATGGTTGACCTGTACGGCAGTCTTTCCCGCACGATATCTGTTTTCTTTTAAAAAACGGTATTCCGGCTCCGAAAGAAGCACTTTTTTTTCAAATTCAAGCATTGCTTTCCCCTCTTTTTATTTTACCCGATTCATTCCTGGCAAGCTCCGGGAGCAGCTCGATTTTCGCCGGCATCTGATACGGCGGCAGGATCTTTGCGCAAAGCTGCTTCACCTCTTCCGGGCCTGCAAAATCTCCTGCTATTTTCAGTCCGATCTGTATGCTGCCGAAAGCGTGGTATCCGTAAGCCAGCGCCTCCCGTACCCGGCGGTCAGCCTTCAGGCAGCTTTCTATTTCCTGCGGATAAATATTCATTCCCGCTTTGATAATCAGATCATCGTTTCGGCCTTTGATTTTAAGCAGCCCCGCGGAATTGACTGCGGCAATGTCTCCCGTACACAGCCAGCCCTCCTGCAGCACAGCGTTTGTTTTCTCCGGGTCGTTATAATACCCCATCATCACGCTGCCGCCCCTGACATACAAAAGTCCGTCCTCCTCCGGTTCTGCGCATGCGCCCTGGGCATTCACCACGCGGAGTTCCACCGATCGCAGCGGGATCCCGACACAGTCCGGGTATTTCCGAAATAACTCGGGCGGAAGGAACGCAACTCTCGGGCAGGCCTCCGTCAGGCCGTAAACATGATAAATATCGGCGGTCGGGAAAGCGTCGGCAATCCGAAGTCCCAGCTCTTTGCTCATACATTCCCCGCTGATGCAAATACGCTTCAGCGGAAGCTCCGCTTTGCTGCGTACAAACCGGCTCATCAGGCCGAAAAGCGTCGGCGTCCCGCCCAAAGCGGTAACGCCATATTTTTGAATCAGCGCCGGCATGACCGGCGGATTGAAGGATTTCGAATAGAAGCGGATTTTCGCTCCCTTTACAAGCCCTATAAGAAATTCTCCGGTCAGCACCGCGCAATGGTAGAGCGGTCTCGAGATAAGAATTGTGTCTTGTGCGCCGAGGCCAAAATAGGACGCGATGTCCGACACATTTGTAACGACGTTTTCATCCGTAAGCATCACGCCCTTCGGCGCGCCCGTGGTCCCGGAGGTGCAGAGGATCAGCGCCGGTTTGCGCGCCGGCTCGACGTACCGGGAATCCGCAATCCGAACAATCTGAAAAGCACCGCCGCGGTCCGTAATAACCGCATCCGGACTGATCGCCTCCAATATCTTATTGCAGTGAATTTCGCCGTAGCGTTCAGAAAGCGGCAGCGCCGTCACGCCTGCGGCAAAGCAGCTCAAAAGAGCCATGCCCGCAGCCATTTCCGATTGACAGAAAATCGCGCAGCAGTGGATCCCCTTTAACCGTTTGGCAAACGCCTCAGCAAATATGAGCAGCTCCTCGAAGGTCAGCTCCGCATCGTTCTCACAGATTTTCCGCTTCAAATTCCGCTGCATTTCAGCCCTCAGAAATCGCCATAGCTCCATTTTCCAAACTCCTTTCTGCTTCCTTCGTTAGTGCGGTTAAAATTTCACGCTCCGCCGCCATAAGGGCCGACAGTCTTCTGCGAATAACAGGCAGTACGGCATCACGCCGCTTCATAAAATGAGAAGCGTAAAGCATGCGCAGCGTATTCGCTTCAGCAGCCAGCGGCTGATATTCTTTGCTGAACACCGGACGGATTCCAAGAGCCTGTTCCATGGCCGCAATTCTTTCAAGCATCACTTTCTTGTGCTCCCAAATCAGACGGAGCACTCTGCGGTCCATACGCTCATACGGGATGGAACCGTCATACAATCTTCCGATGTACATAGCGATATACTCCTGTACGATGATTCCGAATACATTCCCGGTCCCGTCGATCGGATACTTTTCTAAAGAGGAATTGAGATATTCCAGCAGCTTTTTGTATGCCGTTTCCGGAGAAAATACCGCACGTTCAGATTTTGCGCGGATTCCATAGATCTCGCCGTGTCCTTCTTTCTTCAGAATTGCTTCCCGTCCTCTGTCAAAGGCGCTTTGCGGAGTCCAAAATTTCTGGTACAGCCAATTGCTGTCGTACGCGTAGATACAATATGTTTTATCAAGCCGATTATATCCGCAGATCAGGCCGTCATGGCGGAAATGCCTTACTTTATACCAGCTTTTCCCTTTCACATAGTAATCGTCAACGCCGCCAAAGCAAACGTAATAGCCATGGTCTAAAAGATTTCGGATAATCGGATTAATATATCCGCCCGCATATTCCGGAGGATAACTGATGCGTTCCAAATACGGATTATCCTGCCAGGCCGACCTGAGGACATTAAGATTCGGCGTCGTTTTCCCCGACAAAAAGCTTCTGTTGCACGCGAGGATCATGACTTCGTTCAATACCCAGTTGCGAATAGAAGGATTCTGCACGGCAGTCGCCGTGCACGTCCCCTGAAAGTGATAGGTCGCGTACATCGGCTCTGCGAGCGGCAATTCAACAAATTTATTCATTGCCGTCACCGCCGTACTTTTCGGCAAGGCGGACAACGTCTCCGACCGTTGCAAGAGCAAACGGATTCATATCCGACTCGTCAAGCTCAATTTGCAGAGCCTCCTCCAATTCTACAAGCAGTGTCACCATTAAGAGACTGTCAAGCCCCAGGTCGCTCTGCAGGCCATCTTCCTCGCGGAGCGCTTCCGTATGGCCGAGTTCCCGTAAAATTGCATACACCCTTTCTTTTGTTTTCATTTGTTTATCATCCTTTCCACGGTCTGTTTTACGATAGAATAGCATTGCCCCTCCGGCGCCTGCGTAGAAATCAGGATTCCGTCGTTGGCTTTGCATATTTCGACATATTCCTTTCTCAGCTTATATTGCAGCTCCATATCGATATACCGATTCTTCTCTGCCGCGCGGCTCCTGACGCGCTTTACCGCCAGTCCGACGGGCACGTCAAAGAAAAAGGCTGCATCCGGTTTCGTTACCGATTCGGCGATCTCATAAATCCATTTGTCTCGCTGAAAGCCTCTTGCGCGCAAATTAGCGAGGCATGAGTAAAAATAGCGGTCGCTCAGCACAATTTTCCCTTCCTCCAGCGCCGGCCCGATCACTTTATTCACATGCTGCAGCCGGTCGCTTGCCGCAAGCAGAGACAGACTGCGATAATCGTAGGCATCGTGATCCGGGCAGTCCATATACGTTCGAAAAATATCGGACTTTCGGACAAAATCGGTAGGCTGCTTCGTTAGAAAGACAGCGTAATCGTTCTCTAAATCCGCCGTCAGCCGGTTGATCATTGTCGTTTTGCCGCAGCCGTCCAGCCCGCAAAACGTAATCAGCCAGCCTTTTTTTTCATTTTGGCGCATATTCAGTGCTTTCATCGCCCGTCCTCCTCCTGCAGATCCGATACGCGGTCGTCCAGAAAAAAGCGCTCTGTGATATCCCTTGTGCGATATAGATACGTTTTCTTTTCTCCGGGTGAAACAACGCGGTGCAGAAAATCCTTCTCCTCAAGCAGAGCTTCTTTTGCCTGTGTAAGGAGCGCCGGCGCTTTAAAGTCAAAAAGCTCCGCCGTCTGCAGGATGGCAAAGGCGCAGATTTTTCCCAGCCCCCGTTCTTCTGCGCATCTGAAAAATTCGGAAATTTCCGAATCGCTCATCCTATCAAGCAGCAGATACAGATCCGCATATTTATAGAGCGTCATATCGCGCTTCATTTTCACCCACGGCAGCGTTGCCGCTTCTTTATATAGATGACAGGCTAAATGGATCAGAAAATCGCTCCTGTTCAGCGTCACTATGCCTTCGTTTACAACGGTATCGTTCAGCATCCGTTCCAGTACGTCGGGAGCGCTGTTTTTATAATCGAGTGAAAAATTAATATCGACTTCTAAAAATCGCATGTACGGAAGTCCGATTTCCAAAATGTACGGAACGGTCTCCCCACGCGTCAGCTTTGATTCAATAATTTCTCTTCTGGCGGCAGTGATAAACGCTCCATTTCGGATATTCCCCTGT
>ERZ1673742.1904-NODE-1904-length-17210-cov-8.807053_pt1 | contig 17210 bp, 12 predicted proteins | sample MGYA00580208_ERZ1673742 | MGnify/ENA primary metagenome ERZ1673742 (study PRJEB41218, sample SAMN15661774) | gut metagenome | host: Homo sapiens | place: Canada: London | collected 2015-08-20/2019-03-30 | study: EMG produced TPA metagenomics assembly of...
GGACAGGCTCTGTCCACCGGCGGCAGCGCAACCGTTGCCATCCCCAACAGCGGCAAAACCGACATTGTCGTGGGAATCGGTGCTAAAACCTACACGCTGACGATTCTGCGCAATAGCGGCACAGGCGCGAATCCCTTTACCGATGTTTCCGAAAAGGATTGGTTCTATGGCGATGTGATGTTCGCCTATGAAAATGGGCTGATGATCGGCACGGGCAACGCTCAATTCCGTCCGCACGGGACGGCGACGCGCGGGATGATGGCGACCATTCTTTGGCGCATGGCGGGCAGCCCCGCACCGAAGGGCAACAGCAGCTTTACCGATGTGGAAGCCGGAACGTGGTACACAGACGCGATCACATGGACGGCGGAGAACGGCATCTTTTTGGGCTACGGCAACAACAAAGTCGGTCCGAACGATTCCATCACCCGTGAACAGCTTGCAGCCATCTTCTTCCGCTACGCAGACTACAAGGGCTGCGATATGACCGCCAAGGGAGAGCTTGACAAGTTCCGGGATGCGGGCAAGGTCTCAGATTATGCAAGGGCAGCGATGCAGTGGGCGGTCGGCAGCGGTCTGATCCAAGGGAAGCCCGACGGGGTGCTTGACCCGCAGGGCACGGCGACCCGCGCGGAGATCGCCGCGATGCTCCACCGCTTCCTTGAGAAGTAAGAGCTGGTGCAGGGCAAGGCTCCCGGCGTCTGATGCGCCGGAACAGCCCGAAGCAGCTGCAAGCCCCAAAGGCCGGCGACAGCAGCGCGTTCGGCTTGTGATGGCGCTCCTGCGCTGCACCTCTTGCCGGAAGTCTTTCGCTGAGCACATGGCAGATCAGGCGGCGTGAGGAAGAAGCGCTGCAAATCATCGAAAAGTAAACAGGCTCACCTTTAGGGGCGCGGGCAAATAGCCCCGCGCCCCTTTTCGGTTTCATTCGTCAGGAAAGGCGGTTGTTTCTTTTGGCTCTATGCTCAACCTTTTTTTCCGTAAGAAAGGGGCCGGGCAGTGAGCCCCAACATTTATTATAGAACCGCAATGCCTCCAAGTTTGTCATTGGGCTTGTCTCAAAATAAAATTTTCTAAAATTAGCCAAACAATTAAGCCGTGAAAATCCAAATGAACCTGGATTTTCACGGCTTTTATCTAACTTTTAAGGGGGCTACACTCTTACAATCCGCATTTTGAGACAGCCCCAATCTCGGGGAGGCAGCTGCGTTTTCGCCGATGGCTTTCCCGCAATTCAGCCGGGTACTGCGAGATTGCACCCCAAGGGCACTTCCTCGCGCTTCGCGCTCAGGGCGCCACGTCGCTTCGCTCCCCGCAATGACAAATCGGAGGCGATCACCATTTTAACGGCGGCCGGTACGGACTGGAAGTGCGCAGCCGGGAGCGGCATGCCGCTCCCCTACGGCGGCCTTGTAAATCTTTCCGCTTTCCGGTTTCAAGTTTCCACTTGCCGCTCCCCTGCGTTTTACTTTTTATGCTTTGCAAACAGGAACGCACCGATGAGGGCGGACAGGGGCACGGCGAGGATAACGCCGACGGAGCTGGCGATGGCCTGCACCATCTCCACGGAGAAGAACGTGCCGCTCATGAGCTGGGAGAACGACGGCTCGAGCGAAGAGAGATAGATCATCAGCACGAGCGAGCTGCCGACGAGGGCAAGGATGAGCGTATTGGTCATCGTGCCGACCATATCGCGGCCGATGTTCATGCCGGAGCGCAGGAGCTGGCGGCGCGTGAGCGCCGGGTTGACGGCCACGAGCTCATTCATGGCGGAGCTGATGCTCATGGCTACGTCATTCACCGCGCCGAGGGCCGCGATGACAATGCCGCCGACGAGCAAATCGCCGAGCTGGAGCGAGTGCATGGGATCCTGCCCCTGCTTGATCTGCAGCAGGGCCTCGATGGTCGGCTCGGCGGAATACATCTTATAGCCGTTCACGCGCAGCAGGGCGCAGGCCAGCTCGCCGAACAGGGCCGCGAAAGCAACGCCGGAGATCGTGCCGAGGATGGCGCAGAGCGTCTTACGGTTCACACCGCCGAGGATAACGAACTCCACGACCGTCACATAGGCGCACATGCCGAGAATGGTCGGCAGCGTCGGCCAGCCGCCGAGGAGCAGCGGGATGAGGATGGAGAAAATGCACACGACCGTCAGGCCGAGGCCGAGCAGCGACTTTGCGCCGACCCTCCGGCCGACGAGCACCGTGACAACAAGGAAGGCCAGCACCACGAGGGCCAGCGGCACGGTGCGGTCATAGTCCTGCAGCGTCATGCTGCTGATCTCCCCGTCCTCCTCCGTGACGGCGACGGTCACGGCGTCGCCCGCTTTCAGGATCGTGCCGTAGAGATAGCTCAGTTGATTCGGCAGCTCATAGACCTGCCCGCGGTATTTGCCGGAGCGCAGCTCCACGCGGACGGTCTGCTTGCCGACCGGGATGTCCTCATAGTCCTGCTGGCCCTGCCATGCGTTGTCCGTGACCTCGACGACGCGGCCGCGGACATAGTGCGTGGCCTGCTGCACCGTCGACATCGGTACCGAGGGGGTCTGCTGCGCAAGACCATAGAACACAAGGAACACGACGGCCGCCGCCAGCAGCACCCACAGGCTGCGCCGCAGGCCTGGCGCACGGGAGCGAAGGGCCAGCACGGTCAGCGCCGCGCCGCCTGCGGCCGTGAGCACAAGGGCGGCGGCGTCCGTCAGCCCGGCCTCGCCGCGGACGAGCCGGACGGCGAGCACGATACAGGCAGCAAGGAAAAACAGTGCGCCCAGAACGGCAGAGGCCAGACGCGGCAGGGTGAGCTTCTTCATGGGGCAACCTCCGAAAATGTTTATTAACGATTCTATTATACCGTCCGGCCGATGGGCTGTCAACCCTGCGGGCTGTATGAGACGCAGGGCCAAAAAGCGGAATAACGCGGCATATCTTTGGCAATTCTGCCGAAAAAAGTAAAATCTCCGTATGAGCATCCTGTTTTCTATGGCAATCGCAGAGAAAGTATGGTATCATAAACTCATCATACTGCCCTCTGCATATGCAGGGGGGACAGAAAAGGAGGATAATCTAATGAGGAAACACCTCAGTCGGGTCATGGCGGTGCTGCTCGTGCTGGCAATGGCCCTGACGATGCTGCCCGTCGTATCGGCTGCGAAGGAGCGCTTCACGGCCACGCCCATCGACGGCATCCCGGAGAGCGGGCAGTCGTTCGTCATCTACAGCGCGCCCGCAGGCGGCGTGTTCTCGCCGGAGGCCTCCGGCGGCGCAGTCGGCGTTTCGGCTGCTTTCGGCTCCGAGGAGTCTGCAAACCTGACCGTGCAGACGGGCGCAGGTGCCTATCAGGCCGTGAAGAACGCGGACGGCACCTACTACCTGACGTGCGGCGGCCAGTATCTGACCGTGGACAGCGCCGAAAAGCTCACGTTCGAGAACGAGCCGAAGTCCGGCTCCTCCATGAGCTCGAAGTGGAAGATCGCCGACGCAGGTAAGGACTACGACGGCTTCTCCATCGCCAGCGCCGAGGTCAAGTACAACAACTACGAGATCTTCCTGGAGTTCTATACCGCCTTCAAGGCCTGGACGTACAAACCGAACAGCGACTGGAGCATTTACGTCTTCCGCTTCTTCTCCGTGGACGGCACGGCGGACCCGGACAACGACGGCTACATCGGCACGCGCCCCGAGGCCGGCGAGCTGCCGAAGGACGGCCAGACCGTCGTGATCTACAACGACAACGCGGGCGCCGTCATGGGCCCGCAGACGGATGACACCACCGCCCCCTCACTGACGGGCGTCGAAGCCACGCCGAAGGGCAGCGGCATCGAGGTCGGCAACGGCGGCCTCATCTTCACCGTTCACACCGACGGCACCTACTACACGTTCGAAAATCAGGGCAAGTTCCTGCGCACGTCCGAGAACCAGTCCGACGGCTCGAACGCAGAGTGCCTGTACTTCGACACCGTCGAGAGCGACTACACGAAGTGGACGCTCGAGAAGACGTCGGAGGGCTACATCATCTATAACAAGACGGCAAAGTACAAGAACAAAAAGGTGTGCATCGAGTACTACAGCAACGGCTTCAGCGGCTGGACCTACAACGGCAGCCTCGAGCTGTTTGCCATGAAGTTCTACCCTGTGCAGGACGAGCTGAACATTGGCTATGTTCTGAACCCGAAGGTCTCCTTCAAGGCGGCCGACGCCTATCAGGGCCTGGACTACACGTTCTCCGTCACACTGGACGACCTGTCCGACATCACGGAGATGACCGTGCAGTATCAGACGACCGGCGCTGCCGTCACCCTGACGGCCGCCTCCGTCGAGGGCAAGGTCTACACCTACACCGTCCCGATGGCCGCCCTGTCCGGCCAGACGAGCCTGAAGCTCACGGCCAGCGCAAAGAACAGCTTCGGCATGACCTATTCCGGCGAGACGACCGTGCAGGTCCTCGATGAGCCGGTGCTGACGAATGTCATGCCCGCGGCCAACGAGGCCACCGGCGCGAACAAGCGCCCGGAGATCGGCGCAGTCGCCGCCAACCTCGGCGAAGGCCCGACGTTCTCCATGAAGCTCAACGGCGAGAGCGTCACGCCCGTTCTGAAGGACGGCAGGCTCACCTACACCCCGGCGAAGGATCTGGCAGACGGCAAGTACGTCGTCGAGCTGAGCGTGACCCGCAAGGACGGCAAGAAGGCCGAAAAGATCTGGTCGTTCTTTGTCGGCGAATCCGGCCTCAGCCTGTATTTCGGCCAGATGCACTCCCACACCGCAGAGTATTCCGACGGTGCTGGCACGCTCGAGGACGCTTATGAGCATGCCATGCAGGCCAAGGACGTCGATTTCCTGATCGTCACGGACCACTCGAACTACTTCGATACGAAGAGCTCCGCCACGAAGACGAGCTACTACGACCTGTCCTCGCTCGAGAAGACCGCGGACGGCACCATGACGAAGTGGGAAGAGGCCAAGAAGACGGCCGAGAAATACAACGCCATGTCCACGGACTTCATCGCCGCCTACGGCTACGAGATGACGTGGTCCGGCGGCCCCGGCCACACGAACACCTTCAACACCTACGGCATCGTTTCCCGCAATAACGGCGAGCTCAATGAGAAGAGCAACAGCTATGCGGGCATGCACCTGTATAACGACCTGATGGTCAACGCGAACAAGGGCCTCGATGTCAACGGCGAAGCCGTCGCGGCTGGCGTGAAGACGAAGTGGCTCGAAAATGCTCCGGTCGTCTCCCAGTTCAACCATCCGGGCACGACGTTCGGCACGTTCGATGACTTCGCGGGCTATACCCCGTCGCGCGACGTCGTTCTGAACCTCGTCGAGGTCGGCAACGGCGAAGGCGCAGTCGGCGGCAGCTCCTATTGGCCGAGCTACTCCGAGTATGACAAGGCCCTGTCCAAGGGCTGGCATGTCGCGCCGACGAACAATCAGGATAACCACAAGGGCAAGTGGGGCGACTCCAACACCTGCCGCGACGTCATCGTGACCGACGACTTCACGGAGGCCAGCCTCTATGCCGCCATGGCGGAGCGCCGCGTCTACTCCACCGAGGACCAGAACCTTGCAATCTACTATTATCTGAACGATACCCTCATGGGCGGCATCATCCCGCTCGAGGACGGTCAGAAGCTCGACACCGTCCGCGTCAAGGCGAGCATCGCCGACCCCGACGGCGAGGAGCTGGGCAAGGTCGAGGTCATCGGCGCGAACGGCATCACCGTCAAGACGTTCGAGATCTCCGGCTCGACCTATGAGCTCGACGCCGAGCTGCCGAACACCGAGCCTTACTACTACCTGAAGGTCACGCAGGCCGACGGCGACATCGCCGTGACCGCTCCTGTGTGGGTCGGCGAGGCCACGCCCATCACGGCGGATCTGAAGAACAGCACCGCCCTGAGCACGGTCGGCACCTCTGAGACCATCACCTCCACCATCACGAACGCGGCCACCGCGAACTACCAGATCAGCAAGGTCGAGCTGACCGTCACGGCGGGCGGCACGACGACGACCGTCGAGACCCAGACCCCGGCCAAGACGCTGGCTCCGGACCAGAAGGAGACGTTCTCCTTCACGTTCAAGCCCACCGCCGCCGGTGCGCAGACCCTGCGCGTGCTCTACACCGGCACCTATGAGGGCGAGGAATTCCAGTGTGCCGCAACGCTGGAGCTCAAGGTCTATGACGCAGCCGACCTCATCAACGTCGGCGTCGACCACGGCCACGACAACTACTACCTCTCCGGCGACTATGCCGGAAGCGCCGGCAACTTCATCAGCTTCTGCGCCGACAACGGCGTGAAGTGCAGCTACATCGAGGCCGGTCAGTTCACCTATGACAATCTGAAGAACTATACCCTCCTCGTTCTGACGGTCCCGTACCGCCGCAACACGGCCAAGGCCACAATGTACACCGAGGCCGAGATCGCCGCGCTGAAGCAGTACACGGACAACGGCGGCAAGGTCATCCTCTGCTCCAAGTCCGACCGCGACAACAAGTATGACAACTGCGCCGAGAACTCCAACGCCCTGCTCACCGCCATCGGTGCACACTCCCGCATTGTCAACGGCATCATCGTCGACAATGACCTGAAGGCGAACGAGGCCTACCGTCTCTACCTCTCCTCCAAGGAGAACTTCAACACCGGGCATCCGTTCACCGCGGGCGCCTACACATCCTCGAACGCTTTCGGCACCACCCCCGCGACGGACAACCAGACCGGCTTCCAGCTCTACAACGGCGGCCCGGTCGAGGTCCTCGACGAGAGCAAGGTGCAGGTCCTTGTGCGCGGCTACCAGAGCACCTGGGGCACGCACTACGACGGCTACTTTGACGGCAGCTCCTTCGTGCCGGAGTACGACGAGTCCGTCGACGGCCGCGTGACCGTTAAGAAGGGCGACGTCAATGTCATGACCTATGAGGATCTGCCCGGCGGCGGCTGGGTCATCACCTCCGGCGTGACGTTCTTCAGCAACTACGACATCAAGAGCGATCAGGATTATGCCAACCGCTTCATCCTGCGCAACATCCTCAACTCCCTGAAGCCCGCCGAGACCGTCACGAAGATCGCGGATGTTCACAAGGCTGCGGAGAAGGAAGAATTCACGGTCGAGGGCACCGTCACGGCCAATGCCTCCGGCTATGACAAGAACACCGCGTTCTTCGACTGCATCTATGTGCAGGACGACACGCGCGGCATCAACGTCTTCCCGGTCGCGGGCAACTATGCCGAGGGCATGAAGGTCCGCGTTCACGGCGGCGTGACCTACTACTGCGGCGAGATCGAGCTGAACCTCAGCAGCGATTACAACGGCAGCATCGAGATCATCTCCGACGACATCACCCCGCTCGAGCCGCAGCTCGTCACAGCGAAGGCCGCGATGGCGGACGAGAACATCGGCAACCTGATGCGCGTCGAGGGCAAGATCACCGAGATCCACAAGACGGCAGGCGTCGTTGACAAGATCTATGTGCAGGATGAGACCGGCACGGCCCTCCTGTTCATCAACGGCTACATCACGAGCACGGACACGAGCCTCGACAAGCTCACGGTCGGCATGACCGTCAGCGGCATCGGCATCGGCTCCCGCGACGTCGATGAAGAAAGCGCCGACAGCGCCATCTTCGCCCGCCTGCGTGTGCGCGACCGCGCGGACATCCACGAGATCTCCGCACCGCACACCCACACCTGGGGCGCGTGGGAGACCACGGAGCCGGCCGGCTGCTTCCACGAGGGCACGCAGACGCGCACCTGCTCCGGCTGCGGCGCAACGGAGACCCGCACGATCCCGGCCAACTCCGACAACTGCCCGTCCAGAGCCTTCACGGACCGCCCGGACAAGGGCTGGTACCACGAGAGCGTGGACTATGTTCTCGAGGCCGGCCTCATGAACGGTATGGGCAAGAGCAAGTTCGAGCCGGACACCACCCTCAACCGCGCCATGGTCGCCACGGTCCTCTATCGCCTCTCCGGCGACAAGGTCAGCGCGACGAACGCCTTCCCGGATGTCCCGGCGAACGAGTGGTACGGCGAGGCCGTGGCCTGGGCCCAGCAGAAGGGGATCGTCACGGGCTTCGAGGACGGCACGTTCCGCCCGATGGAGGAGATCAGCCGTCAGGACATGGCGCTCATGCTGCAGCGCTATGCGAAGACCGTCAAGGGAACGGACACGGCCCCGACGGGCGACCTCAGCCGCTGGCCGGATGCCGGTCAGGTCGGCTCGTGGGCTGTTGACGCGCTGCGCTGGTGCGTCGGCGCGGGCATCATCAACGGCAAGGACGGCGGCCTCCAGCCGACCGGCAACGCCACCCGCGCAGAGTTCGCGACCATCCTCATGCGCTACGCGAAGCTGTAACAGAACAAAGCACAAGGGCAGGCCAATGGCCTGCCCTTGGTTTTTGCATATGTGTAATATGTAGGGGAGCGGACAGCCGGGCCCGGCGCAATGCTGCTGATAGGAACAGGCTGGCGATAAAACGGTGAAAGCCAAAGGTTTGTCATTGCGAGGAGGCCGCAGGCCGACGTGGCGCCCTGAGCGCGCAGCGCGAGGAAGTGCCCTTGGGGTGCAATCTCGCCGTACCCGGCCGCATCGTGGGAAAGCCATCAGCGAAAACGCAACTGCCTTCCCGAGATTGCCACGTCGCTTCGCTCCTCGCAATGACACGTCAGGCAGCGTGGTGGTGCACCAGCGCCCCCATGCTGTTGAATGTTCCCCTACTGGGCGCTCACTGAGCGCCGCTACAGACGCAATCGGTGCATACCGTTTTATCGGCGGCCGGTACGGACTGCAAGTGCGTCGCCGGGCACGGCTGTCCGCTCCCCTGCAAGGGCGTGTGCAGACGCCGCAATTTCTTCTCTTTCCCTTTGATCCATTCTGTGATATAATGGCAAAAAAGCCCGCGGCGCGGGCGGTGGGAGGTACTTTTCATGGAAAACTATGTGGATTTTGCCGTGCAGAAGGCGGTGGAGCTGCTGGCCATCGACAGCCCGACGGGCTACACTGCCGAGGCGGAGGAATTTGTCCTGCGCGAGTTCCGCGCGCTCGGCTTTGCGGCGGAGCGGACAGCCAAGGGCGGCATTCTCATCGATCTCGGCGGTGAAAACGCCGACGATGCCCTGCTGCTCGAGGCCCACGCCGACACGCTCGGCGGCATGGTCGCCGAGATCAAGGGCGACGGCCGCCTGCGCATCGTGAACGTCGGCGGCATGAACGCCAACAACGCTGAGGCCGAGAACTGCCGCGTCGTGACGAAGTTCTCCGGCAGCTACGAGGGCACGCTGCAGCTTATCAATGCCTCCGTCCATGTCAACGGCGATTATGCCTCCACAAAGCGCAGCTGGGACACCGTGGAGGTCGTGCTGGACGAGGCCGTCGAGTCCGCGGACGACGTGAAGGCCCTCGGCATCTCCGTCGGCGACTTTGTCTGCTTTGAGCCGCGCACCCGCGTGACGAAGAGCGGCTATATCAAGAGCCGCTTCCTCGACGACAAGCTGTCCGTCGGTATCCTGCTCGGCTTTGCCAAATATCTGCACGACGAGGGCAAAACACCCGCCCGCCGCGTCTATGCCCATGTGACGGTCTATGAAGAGGTCGGCCACGGCGGCTCCGCCTCGGTCCCGGCCGGGGTGACGGAGGCCATCTCGGTGGATATGGGCTGCGTCGGCGCAGGCCTGCAGTGCACGGAGCGGCAGGTCTCCATCTGCGCGAAGGACTCCGGCGGCCCGTACTCCTACGACGTTGTGAAGAAGCTCATCGCCGCCGCGCAGAAGGAAGGCGCGGACTACGCCGTGGACATCTATCCCTACTACGGCTCCGACGTCGAGGCCACGCTCCGCGCGGGCTATGACATCCGCCACGGCCTCATCGGCGCGGGCGTCTATGCCTCGCACGGCTATGAGCGCAGCCACCGAGACGGCGTGCTCAACACGCTGCGCGTCCTGCGCGGCTACCTGTTCTGATGCGCAGGCGCTTCTGGATCCCAACGGCGGCGCTGCTGGCGCTGGGGCTCGTATTCTATTTCGCCGTCTACGGCTTCCGCTTCGCGGGCGTGCTGCTGTTTCTCGCAGCCGGGGTCGTGCTGGCCTTCGGCATCGTGGACGCACTGCGCGGGCGCTTTCCCCGCTTTTCGCGCTGGGCGACGCGCATCGGTCTGATCCTCGTCTGCCTCGGCCTCCTGCTGGCCGCCGGAACAGCCGGATGGGTCGTCTCCGCCGGGCGCGGCGCGGCCGACCCGGAGGCGCAGTGGGTCGTGGTGCTCGGCGCGGGCGTGAACGGAACCGTCCCGAGTCAGGCCCTGCGCGAGCGGCTCGAGGCGGCGCAGGACTATCTTGCGCGCTATCCCGAGGCCATTGCCGTCCTTTCCGGCGCGCAGGGAGACGGCGAAGCCATCACGGAAGCACGGTGCATGTATGACTGGCTGACGGCACGCGGCGTCGATCCCGCCCGCCTGCGGATGGAGACGAAGGCCACGACAACGGAGGAGAACCTCCGCTGCTCGCTCGACCTCATCGAGGCCGAGACCGGCACGCGCCCGGCGCAGATCGCCGTCATCTCAGGAGAATATCACCTGCTGCGCGCCGAGCTGCTGGCCCGCAGGGCCGGGGCTGAAGCACTGGGCGTCCCGTCGTACACGCACGACCGCGCGTTTTACTGCCTCATGCTGGCGCGGGAGGTCTGCGGCGTCTGGGCCGCGCTCCTATTCTAGGGAAGCTCTGAATCAGAGCTTCCCTAACTGATCGGAGAAATCTATGAATCAGAAGTTTCGCTTTACGGCAGAGCCGCGCTCCGCGCTGTGCCTGCTCTCCATGGCATTGATGCTGCTTTCGGCTGCGGCGCGCCTGTGGTACTATCTCGCCGACCCCGTCGCGACGGCCATGACGCTCTCGCAGGCGGACATCTTCCTGCTCGTCGGCCTGCCGGTCTTCTCGGCGGCCCTCTATCCTGTGCTGCTGGCCCTGTTCGGCCGGAGGACCATCGTGCCGCTGCTTGCGCCCGTCGCAGGCTTTGTCGTGTTTTTCATCTATAAGGCGCTGTCGTTTTCCAGCGTGCTGCACACGGTGCTGTGCACCATCCTCTATCTTGCCGTGCTCGTTTTCTTCCTGCTGACGGCGCTGGGCGTGCTGCGCACGCGCATTTTTCTCCTGCTGCTGGCAGGGCTGCCGCTGCTCGTGCACATCATCATGGATCTTTCGGACTACGAGAGCTTCTTCCTCTTCCTGCCGGAGCTGTCCGTACTGCTGCTCATGGCCTCGCTGCTGTGCCTTGCCCTCCGGCTCCGCCCGGCCGGAAGGAGGGAGAAGACATGACGCTTCTTTCCCTGCTTGACGCCCCGGAGTGGGCAGAGCGCGTCTGAGTCCACCGCATGAAACAAGCATAGCAGCTTGTCAAAAAAGTCCCTTTGGGCTTTTTCGCCAAGCTGCGTTCCGAATTGCAAAATCAAATTTTGCAGCATGATTTTGCATTTTTGCCGCTGCGGCGGGTGATGGAACGCGAAAGGCAACCCTGACTGTTCCCTTTCACACTTTTCTTCCCTCCGAAACTTTCGGCTGGGCAGGTCTTTTGACAGTCTGAAACGCCGCTCCGAAAATCGGGGCGGCGTTTCTTTTGAATTACGTTTCAAATTGTCTTTCATACTTGCAGGCGCTTTCCGGCGGGTGATCGTAGTAGGCCTCCTCGATGCGGGTCAGCCGGTAGCCGCAGGCGGCGAATGTGCGGCGCATGGCCTCATTCGAGAGACGTGTCTCGCCGCAGATCCGCGGCAGCCCGGCCGCCTGCAGCAGCTCCGTCGCCGCGCGCAGAAGTCCCGCCGCCAGCCTGCGCCCGCGGTACGCCGGGTGGACCGCGAGGTTCATGATCTTGCCGTAGTCCCGCTCGCCCTGCCAGTTGTAGACGAACACGTCGCCAACGATGCGCCCATCGTCCAGCAGGGCCAGATAGACCGCCCGCTCGTCCGCCAGCAGCTCCCGCCAGTCCTCCTCCGTCCAGTGATCCTCGGGAAAGCACAGCCGGTCAAAGGCAACGATGGCGTCATATTCCGAAAGTGTGAGTCGTTTTTGTTCCATATTTTTCTCCAAACACCCTCCCCAGGAAATCCGTAACGGCCGCGAGGTATCTTTCCCGGTCGGCCATATAGCTCATGCCGTGCCCGGCGGCGGGAAAGGTCAGCAGGGTCTTATCTGCGGCGCGGCAGCAGGCACAGTTCTCCCGCCCCATGGCGCAGGGGACGAAGCGGTCGTCCTCGCCGTGGAGGAAGAGGACGGGCGTGTCGCAGCGCGCCAGCGCCCCGGCGGCGGAGGCCTCCTCCGGGTCAAAGCCGCCGAAGAGGCGGCAGCCGAGGCGCAGCAGGGCATAGACCGGGAAGACCGGCAGATGGGCGGAGCGGATGACGCTCTTCAGAATGGCGGACGGCGCGCTGTAGCCGCAGTCGGCCACGATGCCGGCGACGTTTTTCGGCAGCTCCGGCCCCGCCGCCATGAGGACGGTCGCCGCGCCCATGGACATGCCGTAGAGCACGATCTTCGCGTCCGGCCCGGCGCGGCCGATCACATAATCGACCCAGCGGCGGCAGTCATACCGCTCGCGGATACCGAGCGTGAGGCAGCGCCCGCCGCTTTTCCCGTGGGCGCGCTCGTCGACGAGCAGGACATTGCAGCCCATCCCCATGCCAAACGGCAGCCCGCCGCAGAAATCGCGCTCCGCCGCGCTGCGGTAGCCGTGAAACAGCAGGAGCCACGGCGCGTCCGGGGCTGCGGGATAGCAGCGGCCGAACAGCGTCAGTCCGTCGTCCGAGCGGATCGTTACCGGCTCATAGGGAAGGGCGAGGGCCGCGCGGATCATGCGCCGCGCCTCCGCCGCATAAGGCCGGTACTGGTCCGTGTCCGGCAGGACGAACATTTCCTTTTCGGTCGTTTTCCGCGCGCCGAACGCCAGCCGGAACAGCAAAAACGCCAGCCCGAGCGTCAGGAGCGCAAAGCCCGCTGCGATCAGCAGCGCGACGCCAATGTACTTCACAGCCGCGCCCCCATTCACAGGCCCAGAATGCTGATGACGCCGTGCCGCGCAAAGCTGGCCTCTGCCCACGGCGCGGCCTCGTCAATGACGGCCCGCCAGTCTGCCTCGTCCCGGCTGCGCGCTGCGATGCGCTCCCACTGCCCGCGGGAGACGGGCGTGACGCCGAAATAGTCAAACTCCGGCAGGACGCCGCCGAACAGCTCCGTCAGGCGCAGTGCCTCCCACCGCTCGTCTGCGAGCAGGATGGAGCCGGGCAGCCAGCACCGCCCGCGCCAGCGCCCCGGCTGGAACTCAAAATAGCAGCTCCCCTGCCGCTCCGACGCCGGGATAAAATAGCGCATCAGCGGTTCAGCAGCGGGGAAACGACCGGCTTGCCGTCGCGGTCGAGCAGCGGCGTCAGGCCGCCCGCATTGCCGCTGGCGTGGAAGAGATAGTTCACGCCTGTCTCCTTGTCGACCCAGATCTCGGTGATCTGCAATGCTCCCTGTGTGTAAACGCGCTCAAAGCGCTGCTCCTTTGCCATGATCGGCCCCTCCGTTTGTTGATCTCTGCGTTCATCGTACCACAGAAGCGTGGATTTTGCAATGTGTTTTGTCCGGAGCGGCGTACAGGCACAAAGTTCATTGTATTCTCTCCATGGCACAAAGCAAGCCCCCTTCGCCGCATTGGCAAAGGGGGCTTGTTTGGTTTTCTTCGTCCCCGGCGGGACGTTTTAGGGGTTTTCTTTCTTCGGTCTCCATACGCGGCCCAGCCAGAGGCATTCCGCCAGCAGGGAGGCCGTGATGAGCGCACCGGTAACGGAATAATTCCGGATGCCCAGCAGGAGCGGACCGAGCGAGACGAGGGCGCAGACGCCCGCTGCGATCCGCGCTGCGGCGGCAAGTCCCCGCTTTCCGGTCGCGGCGTACAGCGCCAGCAGGACCAGCAGGACACAGGTGCCAAGTGCCGTAAAGAGCGGCGCAAAATTCGCATAGCCGAACGGCGTGAGATCAAAATAGGAGTACAGCTCCCGGAGCGGCGCTGCGGCCGGGCGCCCAAACTGCAGCACCGCACCATAGGGCAGGGCCTCCAAAACGAGCGTGAGCGCAGGGAGAAGCAGAAGCGGCAGGCGTTTCTTCATGGCGGGTCCTCCTAACTATATATGGAATCAAATAAAATAAATCCACGCACGCCCGCAGGCACATTTCGCGCGAAGCGCATGCACAAATCCGGCAGCGTTGTTGAAAAAACCGGTTGTCCGCTGGACAACCGGTTTTTTCTGGTGCGCGAGGCGGGACTTGAACCCGCACGTCCGGAGTGGACACTAGAACCTGAATCTAGCGAGTCTGCCAATTCCACCACTCGCGCATACGATATATACCGTCCGGAATTTCGGACTGCTCGCATATTATAGCACGGCGGCAATGGCTTGTCAATCCCTTTTTTCGGCGGGAAGCGGATTTTTCCGGTATGTTCTGGCAGCCATGGGGATATACTCCCTGTGGCGGGTGAGCGATTTGTAGGCCGGACGGTACAGGCGGCCGCCGGTGAGGACCTCCTCCATGCGGTGAGCGCACCAGCCCGTGATGCGCGCGACGGCGAACAGCGGCGTAAAGAGGTCAGGCGGGATATCCAGCATCTGATAAATGAGGCCGGAATACATATCCACATTGGCGCACATGACCTTTTCATGCCCCGTGATCTCGGCGAACACGCGCGGCGTTACGCGCTCGACCGCCTCCATCAGCTCCAGCTCGTCGAGCATGCCGCGCTGGGCGGCCAGCGTGCGGGCGCTCTGCCGCAGGATGACGGTGCGCGGATCGGACAGGGTATAGACCGCGTGTCCCATGCCGTAAATGAGGCCGCTGCCGTCGCCAAGCTCGCGGCGCAGGATGCGGCCGACGCAGTCAGCTACGGCGTCATCGTCCTTCCAGTCGCGGACGGTCTGCTTGATGAGGGAGAACTGTGCCAGCACCTGCCGGTTCGCGCCGCCGTGCTTCGGCCCCTTCAGCGAGCCGACGGCCGCGGCGATGGCGGAATAGGTGTCCGTCCCCGTGGACGAGACGGAGCGGCAGGTGAACGTGGAGTTATTGCCGCCGCCGTGCTCTGCATGGCACACAAGGCACAGGTCGAGCAGCCGCGCCTCCTCTTGGGTGAAGTGCTTGTCCGGGCGGATCATGCGCAGGAAGTTCTCCGCCGTGGACAGCTCCGGCTCCGGCCGGTGGAGATAGAGGCTGTCGTTGTCAAAATAATGCCGCTTTACAACATAGGCATAGGCCGCGATGACCGGGAAGCGCGCAATGAGCTCGATGGACTGGCGCATCATATTCTCGACACTCAGGCTGTCCGGGTCCGGGTCGCAGGAATACAGGGCAAGGACGGACCGTCCGAGCTTGTTCATGACGTTGTGGCTCGGATTTTTCAGGATCATGTCCTCTGTAAAATTCTGCGGCAGATCCGTAAAATCATGCAGCAGGCGCTTGAACATGTCGTACTGCTCCTGATCGGGCAGGTGGCCGAAGAGCAGCAGGTACGCGACCTCCGGAAAGCCGAAGCGCTGCTCGCGGATGTAGCCGTCCACCAGGTCGGACAGGTCGTAGCCGCGGTAGATCAGGCGGCCGGGCATGGGCACGCGCTCGCCGTCCTCGATCGTATAGCCGAGGACATTGCCGACGGCCGTGCAGCCGACCATGACGCCGGTGCCGTCGTCGTTGCGCAGGCCGCGCTTGATGTTGCTGTTCGTCCGCGCCTCGAGATTCAGGTTGTTATGAACGCGGTAATCCGCGCATAGAGTGTGAAGGAGCTCGTCAAAGCGCTCATCGACCACGGGAATCGCCTCCTTGCCTGTCGTATAGTCGTATATTTATCCCTAATTGTACCAGCCCGTGCGCTCCACGTCAAGTGCGGGTTTTCGAACGCCGCGCCCTGCGCGGGGAAAGGAGCAAGCTATGATCCGGAAAATTATCGCCGCCCTTGGCTGCGCCGCGCTCGGCGCGGCCGTGATGCTGCTGGCGCTGCCGCTGCTGCCGAAGCAGCTTCTGCCGCACGGGAGGGCCGAGACGCTTGCCGCGACAGAGGCGGAGACCGCGCCCGCGGAGCCTGCGGACGAGCCGTTCGATGAGGCCGTGACGCTGCGCGTGCTTGTGGACGGGGCCGTGCGTGAGCAGACGCTGCACGACTACCTTGTCTGCGTGCTGCTGGCGGAGGTGCCGTCCGGCTTTGCGGCCGAGGCGCTCAAGGCGCAGGCCTGTGCCGCGCGGACATTCGCCCTGCGGCAGGCCGGGGCGGGCAAGCACGCGGAGGCCGACGTCTGCGCCAGCGCCGCCTGCTGCCAGGGCTGGTGCGCCCCGGAGCAGTGGCCGGAGCACGCGGCGGCGGAAACGGCCGTGACGGAAACGGACGGACTTGCCGTCGTCTATGACGGGCAGCTCATCGACGCGACGTATTTTTCCTGCTCCGGCGGGCGGACGGAGGCGGCCGTGGCCGTCTGGGGCGGTGAAATTCCATATCTGCAGTCCGTTCCCAGCCCCGGCGAGGAGGACGCGCCGCGCGAAACGGAAACGCTGACGTTCACGGCGGAAGAATTCCGGGACCGCATCACGCCCGCGCGGCCGGACGCCGACCTTTCCGGCGCACCGGAGACCTGGTTCGGGACCGTCCGCTATACGGCGGGCGGCGGCATCGGGACGCTGGAGCTGGGCGGCGCGTCATTCACGGGTACGGAGCTGCGCCGCCTGCTCGGCCTGCGCTCGACGGACATCGAGTTTTCCCCGCAGGAGGACGGCGTGACGGTCACGACGCACGGCTTCGGCCACCGCGTCGGCCTGAGCCAGTACGGCGCGGAGGCCATGGCGCAGGCGGGCAGGCGCTTTGATGAGATTCTGCTGCACTACTATCAGGGCACGGAGATTCGAAGGCTGACGCTGGACGGCGAGAAATAATGATTATGGAATGTAAATCGCGGAGGCGGGGCGTGCCCCGCCCGGCGCATTGCTGCCGATTTGTACAGGTCACCGTTAAAATGAGGATGGCCCCCGATTTGTCATTGCGAGGAGCGAAGCGACGTGGCAATCTCGGGAAGGCACTTCCAGTTCGTTCAAGGTGCCGATAAAAACGCACCGACCGATTGCGTCTGTAGCGGCGGCGGCTGCGCGAGAGAAAAATGTAGCGGCGTTCCCTGCGCAGCCGTTGGCGGCTTTGCCGCCTTACGGATGCGGC
>ERZ1673742.1906-NODE-1906-length-17201-cov-19.225125_pt1 | contig 17201 bp, 18 predicted proteins | sample MGYA00580208_ERZ1673742 | MGnify/ENA primary metagenome ERZ1673742 (study PRJEB41218, sample SAMN15661774) | gut metagenome | host: Homo sapiens | place: Canada: London | collected 2015-08-20/2019-03-30 | study: EMG produced TPA metagenomics assembly of...
ACGCCAAGGTGCTGGACTGCGGCTGCGGCGGCGGTGCGAACATCAAGAGACTTCTGAAAAAATACCCGCAGGGCATCGTGAAAGGCATCGACTATTCGCCCGTCAGCGTGGAGAAATCCAAAAAGGTCAACGAAGCCGCCATCGCGGAGGGTCGCTGCGCCGTTCTGCAGGGCAGCGTGGCGGATATGGTGTTTGCGGACGACTGGTTTGACACCATTACAGCCTTTGAGACCGTCTATTTCTGGCCTGATCTGCCCCGGTGCTTCCGGGAGGTCTATCGGGTGCTGAAGCCCGGCGGGACATTTCTCATCTGCAACGAAGCAAACGGCGACACGGACAAGAATGAGAAGTGGACGGAGATTATCGGCGGCATGACCATCTACAAAGACATTGAATTAAAGGCACATCTGGAGCAGGCGGGGTTTCACGATGTGCAGATACACAAAAAGAAAAGCTGGCTCTGTATCACGGCGCGGAAATGAGGGAGAAGCAGACAGGTGAAGGACAAGAAGCTCCTATTTGACCGCAAATGCCATGTGCTGTATTCCCGCCCCTGCAAGAAGAAGATACGGGCGAAGATCGCTCAGCACTACCCGGAAGCGGAGCGGGAGGCGGTTTGGGAACAGGTGCAGCGGCAGTACGCGGTCTTTCTCTCCGACTGGCGCACCGACTTGGGCGGCAAAAAGAACTTCCACAACGGCGTAGGCGGCACCTACGACTGCATCGCCATCATGAGCTATTATGTGGTCTGCAAAGCAGTTACTTCGTTCCGTGAAATCGAAGAGATGGAGGAAAATCTGATTCTTCCGACTTTCCGCAAGCTGAAATTTGTGGACTGCAACAAGCCGTTCTGGAGGAAGCTGATGTACAAGGCGTTTGTTCGTGCGAAAAGCGGCTGCGACAAATGGCACGATTACGAGATGTCGGTTGCGCCTTATGAAACCGACAAGCCTATTTATTATGAATTTACGGCGTGCCCGGCGGCGGAATTTGCCAAGCAGTTCGGATTTACGGACATCATGCCCGCCCTGTGCAATGTGGACTATGCGTCCATGGAGCTGCTGCACGCCAAGCTGGTGCGGACGACCACCTGTGTGGACGGCTGCCGGTGCGACTATACCATCTGCGGCGATAAAGACCCGTATCTGAAGGAGCATCCCGAATACAGAGACGAGGCGGGTTATCGAAGAAACAAATAATACTGCAATATAAAGGCGGTGAGACAAATGGAAACCTTTCTTGGAATCATGATCCCTTTCTTGGGCACAACACTGGGCTCGGCCTGTGTGTTCTTTATGAAAAGATCCCTTGGCGATCTGGTGCAGCGCGCCCTTGCCGGCTTTGCCGCTGGCGTGATGGTGGCAGCGTCCATCTGGAGCCTGCTGATCCCCGCCATCGAGCAGTCGGAGGGCATGGGCAAGCTGTCCTTCCTTCCTGCCTTTATCGGCTTCTGGGCCGGCGTGCTGTTTTTGCTCCTGCTCGACAGACTGATCCCTCACCTTCACGTGGGCAGCAATCAGGCGGAGGGCCCGAAAAGCAGACTGGGCCACAGCACCATGATGGTGTTGGCAGTGACCCTGCATAACATTCCGGAGGGAATGGCGGTTGGCGTGATGTACGCGGGCTTTCTCGCGGGGAACGCGCAGATCACGGCGGCAAGCGCACTTGTCCTGTCCCTTGGCATCGCCATTCAGAATTTTCCCGAGGGAGCGATCATCTCCATGCCGCTCCGGGCGGAGGGGGAACGCAAGGGCCGAGCATTTCTCGGCGGCGTGCTTTCCGGCGTTGTCGAGCCTATCGGCGCGGTGCTGACGCTTCTCGCGGCGCAGCTTGTGATCCCGGCGCTGCCGTATCTGCTGAGCTTTGCAGCGGGCGCCATGCTCTATGTGGTGGTAGAGGAGTTGATTCCGGAAATGTCGCAGGGGCGGCACTCGAATCTTGGAACGGTGTTCTTTGCGGTAGGCTTCAGTATTATGATGACGCTGGATGTGGCGCTGGGATAGGCGCGGAGGTGCCGCTTCTTTTGAGACAGCTATGACATCAGCTACGCCGGTCTGCATCCGAAGCTCGTCTGGCATCGGACGAAAACGCCGGGACGCGGCGACGACCGCTGCAATTTTTGCTTGAAGACCGTTAGAAAAGAAAGGAGTCCCAAGAATGAAGCCTGACTACAAAAACTGGATCCCCAAGGGAATGATGTTTTCGCTCATCGCGGGAACAGCACTATCGCTTGCGCTGCTGCTCGTTTTCGGTGCATTCGGCATCGGTGTGAGCGGAAAGCTGCGCGTCGTGCTGGGTGTGGTATTCGGAGTCGCCTTTGTCGTCTGTGCAAAGTACACAGAGTGGTGTGTGTATGCCTATCGGAGCTTTTCCTATGACGGCGAGCGCAAGCTCTCAAAGCAGATCATTGACGGCACGGCGGAGCATATCACGCTGCCGGAGGGCGGCGTGGGGCTGGATATCGGCTGCGGCAGCGGCGCGCTTACCATTGCCTGCGCAAAGCGTAATCCCCAGGGAAAAATGATCGGCATTGACCGCTGGGGCAAGGAATACGCCTCCTTCAGCCTGCCGCTGTGCGAAAAAAACGCTGCTGCGGAGGGCGTGAAAAACGCTTCGTTCCAACGTGGGAACGCCGTGAAGCTGGATTTTCCTGACGAGAGCTGCGGTGACCAGCAACTATGTCTATCACAATATCGCGGGAAAGGACAAGCAGGCACTTCTGCTGGAAACACTGCGGGTTCTGAAAAAGGGCGGAACGTATGCCATCCACGACCTGATGTCGCCCGGTAGATACGGCGATATGCAGGCATTTGTCCAAAAGCTCAGGGATATGGGCTATGAGTGCGTGGAGCTGATCGACACGACCGACGGCAGCTTCATGACACCGAAGGAGGCCAAACGTCTGATGCTTCGCGGCTCAACATTGCTGCTGGGAATAAAGTAAAGCATCGACGACATCAGTAATGCCGGTCTGCATCCGAGGCTTACTTGGCAGAAAACCATGACGCCCGTTCACGGCGGCAGTCGGTGATCTTTGAAGAGCCGCCTTCGGGCGGCTTCTCAAGGGCTATATGGTTAGAGTATGCTAACCAATAAACGTTCAAAGGAGGCGAGAGCGAATGTCTGAAGAAATACTGATCCGTCAAGGTGCGCCGACACTGGCGGGCATCAAGACGGGGAGCTTGTTTCCCTGTCCCTGCGAGGATCACGAGGCGCTGATGACGGATATCCGGCGGCTGAACCGACGGCTGTCGCCCAAGGGTCTTTGCCTGCTGCCGCTCCGCTTTCTGCCGGGGCGGGCGCTCCTTTACCTATACCGCCCCGCCGGGCTGCGGCGGGATCTGCGGGACGCGCAGGCGTCCGAGCTGCTGCGGCAGGCGGGCTATGGCGATGAGAGCTGTGAGCGCTGTGTGGCGCGGCTTGTCTGCCGCTTCCGCGAAGGCAAAGAGTTCCCGCATGAGGTAGGGCTGTTTCTCAGCTATCCTCCGGAGGACGTAAAGGGCTTCATCGACCACCGCGCGAACGATTTTAAGTGCGCAGGGCTCTGGAAGGTCTACGGCGACGAGGAAAAAGCACGCTCCCTATTCGAGAAATACAGAAAATGCACGGAGATCTACTGCACACTTTGGCAAAGCGGCTTGAAGCTGGAGCAGCTTGCCGTTGCAGTTTGATCATATAAAATCATTAAAAGAAAGGAACTTACAAACATGAAAACTGCTGTTATTTACTGGAGCGGTACGGGCAATACGGAGGCAATGGCGCGTGCCGTTGCCGAGGGCATGACCGCCGCGGGCGCAGAGGCTGTGCTGCTCACGCCCGCCGAGGTCGCACCCGGCGATCTGAACGCCTACGCCGCCATCGCCTTCGGCTGCCCCGCCATGGGCGCTGAGGTGCTGGAGGAAATGGAGTTCCAGCCCATGTTCGATGCCTGCAAGCGCAGCCTTGGCGGCAAACGCGTGGCGCTGTTCGGCTCCTACGGCTGGGGCGACGGCGAGTGGATGCGCACTTGGGAGAGTGACTGCGACAGCGCAGGGGTGAGCCTCGTTTGCGAGAGCGTGATCTGCACGGAGACTCCAGACAATGCGGCCCTCGAGGCCTGCCGCGCCCTGGGCAGGGCGCTGGCTGTATAAGAAGAAAGCCTGCGATATACATTAAAAAATACCCGCCAGTTAGCCGCCTCTAACCGGTGCGGCGCATCCTCCAAGAATCTACATATTTTTAGAAAGGAACACGGAATATGAGCAAACAGAAAAAAGAAAAGCAGCCGCCGGTGCTGGGCAGGCTGCTGGAATACGCCGGAGGGCATAAGTGGCTGTCCGTCTTGGGCTGCGGGCTGTCCGGCGTTTCGGCGGCAGTCGGCATTTTCCCGTTTGTCTTTGTCTGGTACGCGGCCAGAGGCATTTTAACGCCGGGAGGCGGCGTTCCGGCAGGGCTTGCCCGCTACGGCTGGTATGCGCTGGCGGCGGCGCTTCTGAGCGCGGCGATCTATTTCGCCGGACTTATGTGTACGCACCTTGCGGCCTTCCGGGTGGCGACGAATATGCGAAAGGCGGCGGTCGCCCATCTCATTGACCTGCCTCTGGGGTACTTTAACGCCAACCTCACGGGGCGGCTTCGCAAGCAGATCGACGACAACGCGGCGCTGACAGAAACGCTCCTTGCCCATACCATCCCCGACGCGGTGGGCGGGATCGTAACGCCGATACTGGCGGTGGGACTGCTCTTCGTCTTTGACTGGCGCATGGGGCTTGCCTGCCTGATCCCCATGGTCATCGGGCTTGTCTGCCTGATGACCATGATGACTGGGACGGGCATGAAGTTCTTTGAGGAATACCAGCGGGCAGGAGAGCGAATTTCCGCTGAGGCCACGGAGTATGTCCGGGGCATCCCGGTGGTGAAGGTGTTCCAGCAGACGGTTTACTCCTTCAAGAGCTTTCATGCCGCCATCCTCAGCTACCGCGACCTTGCCAGCGGCTACGCCATGATGTGCCGTATGCCCTACACGCTGCTTACGGTGGTGCTGAACGCCATGTTCCTGTTTCTCATGCCCTTGGGAATGGTTCTCATCGGCGGCGCGGCAGACGGCTGGGCAGTGCTGGCCGATCTGGTGTTTTACATCTTCTTCGCGCCCCAGCTTGCCTTTATGATGGAGCGGCTGATGTACGCGGTCAACGCACAGATGGAGGCCGCTGAGGCAGTGAACAAGCTGGAGGCGATATTGAAGGAGTCCCCCCTTCCCGCGCCTGCGGCGGACAGCGGAAGCAAGCCCGCAGACAGCGGCATTTCCTTTGAGAATGTCACCTTTTCCTATGACGGCGCAGACAGGCCGGCGCTGACGAATGTGAGCTTCCATCTGCCGCAGGGGGAGGCGTGGGCGTTGGTGGGTCCCTCCGGCGGCAGCAAGACCACCATCGCCCGGCTGATCCCGCGCTTTTTCGATGTGCAGGCAGGGGCGGTGCTCCTGGGTGGACGGGATGTGCGCAGCATCCCCACCGCGGAGCTGATGGAGCAGATCTCCTTTGTCTTTCAGGAGGTGCGCCTGTTTAAGAAGAGCATCCGCGACAACATCCGCGCCGCCCGGCCGGACGCCACCGAGGCGGAGATATTACACGCGGCGCAGCTTGCCCAGTGCAGCGATATTCTGGAAAAGACGCCGGGCGGGCTGGACGCCGTGATCGGCGCCAAGGGCGTCTACCTCTCCGGCGGCGAGATGCAGCGCATCGCGCTGGCGCGGGCGATCTTAAAGGACGCGCCCATCGTGGTGCTGGATGAGGCCAGCTCCTTTGCAGACCCGGAGAACGAGGCGAAGATACAAAAGGCCTTCGAGGCGCTGATGAAGGGCAAAACCGTGCTGATGATCGCCCACCGCCTGTCCACAGTGCGGAACATGGATCGTATCCTCGTCATCCGGGACGGCGAGATTGCCGAGGAAGGAAAGCACGACGAGCTTCTTGAAAAGGGCGGCGTATACGCCGCTATGTGGGAGGAATACCAAAAGGCCGCGCAGTGGAAGGTAGGAGGTGCCGCATGATCGAACGCATCCGAAAAAAATACGCCATGACGGAGAAGGGCGCAAAAGACTATGTGGCCGCCGTGTTCTGGTCCGTACTGGTCAACATCAGCAAAATGCTGCCCGTAGGCGTGCTGGCCACGGCACTCTCCGGCATCGTAGAGGCACTGACAAACGACACCGACCCAAGGGCGGGGCTTACGCGTTTTCTGGTCGCGGGCGTCCTTGCCCTCGCCGCGCTCTTTGTGACCTTTCTGATCCAGTACAAAGCCCTATACGAAGCCACCTACCGGGAGAGTGCCAACCGCCGCATCCGGCTGGCGGAGGTGCTGCGCCAGCTCCCACTGTCCTTCTTCGGAAACCGTGACCTGACCGACCTGACCACCACCATCATGGGGGATACGGAGACGCTGGAAAAGGCCTTCTCCCACTTTTACCCCGCCATGCACGGCGCGCTCATCTCCACGGCGCTGATTTCCGCAGGCATGCTGCTTTACGACTGGCGGATGGCGCTGGCTCTTTTGTGGGTGGTGCCCGCGTCGCTGCTGATGGTATATCTCTCCCGGCGCATGGAAAAGCGGCATATAAAGAAGGGGCTCGTCACCCGCCGCGCGGCCACCGACGCCATGCAGGAGGTGCTGGAGTGCGCGCCGGAGATCAAGGCGTGCAACCAAAAGGCGCGGTATATCGCCGACCTGAACCGCAGGCTGGACGAGGCGGAGCGGGACACCATCCAGGGCGAGCTGTTCACAGGCTCCGTAGTCACGGCAGCGCAATCCTTCCTAAAGCTTGGCATCGCCACCACCGTCCTCACGGGGGTGCTGCTCATGAGCCGCGGCGACTTGTCGCTGATCCCGTTTCTGATGTTCCTTATCGCCGCCACCCGGGTATATGACCCCATTGGCTCCATGTTTGCCAACATGGCCGCGGTTTTCGCCTGCGAGGTGCGCATCGAGCGCATGCAGGAGATCGAGAATGAAAAGCGCATGACCGGCATGACCGGATATGATCCCGATGGCTACGACATCCGCTTTGAGCATGTGACCTTTGCCTACCGGGAAAAAGAGGACGTGCTAAGAGACGTTTCCTTTACGGCGAAGCAGGGACAGGTGACGGCGCTGGTGGGCCCCTCCGGCGGCGGCAAGTCCACGGCAGCCAAGCTGGCAGCCCGCTTCTGGGACCCGGCGGAGGGAACGGTGCGGCTGGGCGGCGTGGATGTGTCCACGGTGGACGGTGAAGCACTGCTGAAAAACTACGCCATCGTATTTCAGGATGTGGTGCTGTTTGCGGATACCGTGATGGAAAACATCCGCCTCGGCAAGCGGGACGCCACCGACGAGGAGGTGCTGGCGGCGGCGAAGGCGGCGCAGTGCGACGCCTTTGTATCCAGGCTGCCTGACGGCTACCATACCCTGATCGGGGAAAACGGCTCCCGACTCTCCGGCGGTGAGCGGCAGCGCATCTCCATTGCCCGCGCCATCTTGAAGGACGCGCCGGTGATTTTGCTGGATGAGGCCACGGCCTCGCTGGACGTGGAAAATGAAACGGCGGTGCAGGCGGCGCTGTCCGGGCTTATCCGGGATAAGACGGTGCTCATCATCGCACACCGCATGCGTACCGTCATGAACGCCGATCAGATCGTCCTGCTCTCCGGTGGCCGCGTGGTTGAGATGGGTTCTCCGGCCGAGCTGCTGAAAAAGAACGGTCTGTTCCGCCACATGGCACAGCTCCAGAGCGAGAGCATGGAGTGGACGGCGTAGAAAGTTGCGGGATAAACAGGATTCCGAATGCAATATTGGAAAACAAAGTATCGAAAACAAGGAGGCGTTTATGAAAGAAACAAATAAATGGTCTGTCAGGGATGTGATCACCACGGTGCTGCTTTCGGCGGTGCTGATCGTGATCCAGCTCGTTATCAACATGGTCTGCATGGCCAATGACTTTGTCAGCATGGTGCTGTCGGTGGGGATCACCATGTTCCTCTGCGCGCCGGTCTATATGCTCATGGTCAGCCGGATCGGAAAGCGTTTTGTGACGCTGATCTATATGACGATCCTCGGCGTGATTTTCCTGCTGATGGGCAACTGGTTCTTGCTTCCTTATTATGTTCTCGTGGGAATCCTCTGCGAGGCGATTCTCTGGAAGGACGGCTCCTGCCAAAAGCCGAAACGGCTGACTGCCGCATGGACGGCAGCAAGCCTTTTATACAACGGGGTCAATCTGCTGCCCATCTGGTTCTTCTGGGACACCTACTACGATTTTGCGCTGGCAAGCGGCATGGAGCAGGGCTACATCGATTCCTATGTGCGTTACTACACCTCTCCCGGCTGGCTGGCCTTTATTCTGCTGTTTACGACGCTGATGGGCTTTTTGGGCTGCATGGTGGGCAGTCGGCTGATCCGCAGACATTTTAAGAAGGCCGGCGTTCTATGAGAGCGGACGCATCCTTTGCGGTGCCGGTCAAGCTGTGGGCGCTGCTGTGCGTCTTTGCCGGAGTAATCATCGGCGGGAATGTGCTGCTCACCTGCATCCTGACCGGCGGCGCGCTTCTTTATCTTGTCTTGCAGAGGAATTTCCGCCTTGCCGCGTCCTATGGCTGCTTTTATCTGCTGCTGGCGCTGCTGCTGTACGGCATCCGCTTCCACGGGCTGCACATGCCGGTCTTTTCGGAGTTTTATGTTCTGATGTTCTGGAATCTGTCACCGATCTTTCTGGTGTCATGGGATCTGATCACCACGCCGCCGGGGATGCTCTCCGCGTTTTTATCCCGCCTCCGTATGCCCACCCCGTTCATTCTCGGGCTTCTTGTGGTCTTTCGCTTCTTCCCCACCATGCGGACGGAGCTAAAGGGTGTAGGCAGGTCCATGAAAAACCGAGGGCTGACCGCGGCGGGGCAGCTGCTCGCACATCCCGTGCAGAGCATGGAGTATGTGCTGGTTCCGTTTCTCCTTCGGGTGTTGCAGCTCGCCGATCAGCTTTCCGTTTCCGCCGTTGCAAGGGGCGCGGAGCGTCCGGGCGTGCGCGGCAGCTATTATGAGAAAAGGATCGGGGCGCGGGATCACATCGCGGCAGCCGCATGTGCGCTGGTCACGGCTTCCTATTTGGTTTTGGGAAGGAGCATGGCATGATCGAGCTTACACGCGCTTCTTTTCAATACGAAAACTCAGACAGAGGCGTGCAGGACATCTCCCTTTCGGTAAAAAGCGGCGAATGCGTCGTGCTGACGGGGCTCTCCGGCTGCGGCAAGACCACCGTGACAAGGCTTGTCAACGGGCTTGCGCCGTCCTACTACCCCGGAGCCTTCAGCGGGATTGTAAAAATAGACGGCAAGGACATATCAAGGCTTTCCACATGGGAGATCGGGCGTTTGGTGGGAAGCGTTTTTCAGGATCCCAAGAGCCAGTTCTTTTCCTCCGAGCTCGCCGGAGAGGTCGCCTTTCCCTGCGAGAATTACGGCCTGACCGCCCGGGAGATACGGGAGAGGACGGACGCCGCCATAGAGGCGTTGAAGCTGTCCCATTTGAAAGACAGGGCAGTTGACATCCTCTCAAGCGGAGAAAAGCAGCGGGCGGCCATTGCGTCCGTATATGCCATGAAGCCAAAGGTCTTTGTGTGCGATGAGCCGACGGCTAACCTCGACGCCGCCGGGACGCGGCAGCTTGCGCAGACCCTCCGGCAGCTCAAGGAGCAGGGCTTTACCCTGCTCCTCGCGGAGCATCGGATCGACTGGCTGATGGGGATCGCAGACCGGTTTTTATATCTGCGGGACGGCAGAATAGCGGCTGAGTATGCGCCACGGGACTTACTTCTTCTTCCGGAAGCAGACATCTTGGGCATGGGTCTGCGCTCTCCGCACGAAGAAAAGTGTCTTCCCGCTCCCTCCGTATTGGACGAAAGCCCTGCCGTCTTGAAGACAGCAGGGCTCTCGAAAAGAATACGCAAAGAAGTTATTTTTGAGGATATTTCGCTGTCCGTTCCAGAGGGCGGCGTGACCGCCATAACGGGGCAAAACGGCGCGGGGAAAACCACCCTTGCGCAGATCCTCTGCGGGCTGGCAAGGCAGACAAGGGGACATATCCTGATAGATGGGAAAAAAGCAAGAGCGGCCGTCCGGCGCAGGGAGATCTATTACTGCGGCAACGACACGTCAACACAGTTTTTTACGGCAAGCGTGGCGGAGGAGCTGCTGCTGAATACCGAATTGACGGAAGAAAACAAAGACCGTGCCAGACACTTGCTGAAGGAATTTGGCCTTTACGAGTACAGGGCTGCGCACCCGTCCGCCCTGTCCGGCGGGCAGAAGCAGCGCCTTGCCATCGCCTGCGCCATCTTTTCTGGACGCAGGATATTGATACTCGATGAGCCCACCAGCGGCCTTGACGGGCAGAATATGCGCCTGATTGCGGAAAGGCTGAAAAGCGAAGCGCGGAGCGGCAGAACCATTCTCGTGATCACCCACGACAGGGAGCTGATCGAGAGCTGCTGCGATACTGTGTGTGGAATCTTTAAGGCGGAACCAGATGGAAGATTAAAACCGGTTAAACTCAGATACCGTCGGCATGCTTCGAACCGACCCGTATGAGATCCGGCTGATGCAAAATCTATATGATGTGGCGGTTGGGTGAGCCAAAGAAACAGGATTGGGAGTAATTACACAGAAAATGCGCCATACCACATTGCACAATAGTGGTACAGCGCATTTTTTGGTTATTGGGTTGCATAACTATCAGCCGAGTCCGTAGGTCAGCAGTGAAATACCACAGGCGAGCAGACTGACTGCCGAGCCAATAAGGAGCTGCGGCAGGGTGTGGCGCGATAGCTTCAAAGAGGATCGATAGACCGCTGCGATCAGCAGCACGGACGGAATAATAAAAAGCGGATGCAGCTTCCACGTCAGCAGAAACACAGGCGCCGTCGTGCTGCAGGCATGGCCACTTGCGCGCAGCTTGAAAACGGCGTTGAGAATCAGCAGTGCTGCGATGGAAATGACATAGGAGAGGAATAGAATGTGGACGAGCCAGGAGCACGGGGTCAGTATTGACCAGAGAAACCCGCACAGGTATCCGATGGCACTGCATACCAGCGCCGTGCTGCGCTGTCCCTTTCTCCGATCCTTTCCAATGTGAAATATCTCCCGTATAGGATATGCAGCCATGGGGATGAGCAGCAAAAACAACTCGCACAGCAGCAGCTCACGCAGTGTCATAAGCTTTGCGGGGACATACATCAGAAGCACTGTTATACCGATGACGATGGGGAGGCAGGGTCAGAATGCGCACGATCAGATGAAAGATTCCGGCGCATCTTCCCTTTTCATTGGTTGTGCCTGCTCTCATGACTCAAAGCCCAGCATGATTCCGCCGCGCTCGGCGTAATAGCTGCACAGTCCCCGCAGTGGATAGCTTCTCACGTCTGCCGCCGGAAATCGCTGCCGGATCTCGGCGCAAAGCTCCAGCGCAAGCGCAGCATTCTGACAATGCCCGATCCGAACCTTCCCGCCCCTGTAGCCAAGCTCCACCATTTCGTCCAGCATAAACTGCCGCGCTTTCCGAACCCCACGGCATTTTCCAAGCATCTCAAGCATACCTTCAGCGCTGGCCTGCCCGATGGCGCGGATCCCGAGGACGCTTGCCATCGTTGCGGCGAGCTTGCTGACACGGCCGTTCTGTGCAAGGTTGTGCATGGATTCCAGTGCAAAAAGCAGGTGCGTGTGGGCCTGATATGTATTCAATGCTTCGCATGCTTTATCAAAGTCCGCATGAGAACGCAGCTCATATAAAGCCCTTTCAATGAGAAGGGCGATTTCGGGCCCGGCGGAGAGAGAGTCCACAACATAGATGCGCCGGGCCGGGTTGCGTTCCTCACAATTCTTCTTTGCCACGCATGCAGCATTATAACTGCCTGAAAGAGCGCTCGTAATGGTAAATGCAATTACATTGCCGCTCTCACCGAATGCGCTTTCCCAGTCTGCAATGTTTGGACACGCACTGTAGGAACGCCCTTTGGTGTCGCGGAGCATACTGACCATCGCGTCAACATCAAGGTTGGCGTCATCGTAAAACTCCTCGGCGTCAGTGCGTATTGAGAGCGGGACACTGACGAAGTCCGCTCCATCCAGTGTGAGAAGGTCGCAGCTGGAGTCTGCAACGATACGAAACTGATTCATGGTGTGTCCTCCGAATAACAAGAAACATTTCAACCGACTTTGAAGGCCGACACCGAAATTCTATCAGGTTTTTATCGTTCCGTCAACGATTTTCAGAAAACCGATAAAAAGATTTCGAAAACCGTTGAAAGATTGAAGATACCCGTGTATAATGGCTGCATGGAAAAGGGAGTGAATAATATGATAGAGGCTATTGAGGGCTTTCGCTTACCGCGGTATGCACAGATTCCGAATATCGGGCTTTATCTGGAGCAGGTGGTACGCTATGTCAACACACACCTTGCTCCGTTGGGGGAGCCGGAGCTGACAAGTTCAATGGTGAGCAATTACGTGAAGCAGGGGCTGATCTCATCCCCCATAAAGAAGTCATACACGGCGGAGCACCTTTCACGGCTCCTGTTCATCGCGGTAGTCAAGCCCGTTGTCCCGTTGGAAGGGCTTCGAATGATGTTCAGCATACAGGGGGATAACTATACCCTTCCGACCGCATATGACTATTTTTGTGATGAGTTTGAGAATATGCTCGGCGCGGCGTTCGGCATAGCTCCCGCAAGAGAGGGCCTCGGCAAGACACAATCCGACGCAAAGGATCTTCTCCGCAACACGATCGTGGCCACCGTCAACAAGGTCTATCTGGATCGGTATCTGGAAGAATATCAAAAGCAGAGGGAAAAAGCCCCAGATGAACAGCAAACATGATCGAGAATGTTTCGCTATCTCGTTCCGCCAAAGGAGCTACACTCCCTTGCGATGCTTGCGTGCCTATCCCTTGTGGACTTGCCGTTCGCAAACAGCATAAAACGCTGTTCGCCACCAGCAAGCTTGAACGCGAATAATATGAAGCAAACTAATCGGAATTTAATTAGGAATTTTATATGGATAAGAAAAAGATTTTCTGTTATCGGTTGTTGGATTGGCAATTTTACTTGTAGGAACGGTTATAGTATCAGTTATGGATTACCCGCTGGGGTTATTGCTTATTCTTCCGTCTGCAATTCCACATATCGTTAGACTGTATACTCTAAGAAAGGATAAGTAGAATTCCAGTTTATCTGGCTAACAAACCCCTCAAAACACGAGCGGCCAAGGTCTTGCGTGAGGTAGGAAAATTCAAAAAGTTATGCTAAAATTAAAATGGTTAATTAATAGGCAAATTAGAATTTGATAAAGGAATGTGATTGTATGAAAAAAATGATTTTAGGAATTGTGTGGCAGCTAATGGGTTTTCTTGGTTCAATAATTATTCTATGCTCTGCGGCACCTTACCAGTGGGATTATAACGGAATTACTGGTATTTTAGGCAGTTTGTTGGGATTAGACTTAATAATCCCACTCATTATTTGCATTATTTTTTTTATTTGCGGTGCAGTGGTCTGTTTCAAGGCAATAGGTGAAAAGTAAAATTCAGTTGATAGAAAGTCCAAACTGGGAAGAAGGAATTCCAACTGCTCTTTCTGAAATTATGGACAAGCTTTGTGACGCTTTGGACGAATAAAAAAGAAAAATTCCAGTTTGTCAAGCTGAACACAAAAAACCGAACACCGAAAAACTGACCGTTGACCCGCGCCGTGTGCGTACAGTCAGCGGTCTTTTTTATCCCCAAAATCAAAAAAGTCTATCGCAATGACAAAAGAGAAAGTCATTTTCTCCGTCCAGTAATATTGTGCATTGATTTAAGGGAGACTTTTTGAGAAAACAGGACGATCGTTGCAGCTCAAAGGAAGTGAACTGTTTGCCATACTTCAGAATTCTCTTTTCCGAGTCTCCTATCTGCCCCTATTTGAAACTGCAACAACTGTTTGCTGTAATTCATCTCTCTCCTCCGTGTAATAGGATATCTGAAAAGGTAGACCTTTTCGGCGTTACCAACAGGCAGACAATCGGGATATGATTTTGTGTCCGAAAAAGTTATTTTGTCATTTTTGGATATGTCCGAAAAAGGCATTAGCTTTTGAAACGGAAAAGGAGATGAAAACAAGGTGAAAAAGACATACGGCTATGCCCGTGTATCTACGAGAGAACAACATCTGGATCGGCAACTCAAGGCCCTCATGGATGCCGGCGTGGAGGAGCGGGATATCATTACGGACAAGGTAAGCGGCAAGGATTTGGAGCGTGAGGGGTACCAGTCGCTGAAGAATCACTTTCTCCGCGACGGAGATACCCTGATTGTTAAATCGCTGGATCGACTCAGTCGGAGAAAGATTGACATCAAAAAAGAGCTGGAATACTTCCGGGAACACCACATTCGGATCAAAATCCTTGACATCCCGACTACCATGGTGGAGCTTCCTGATGAGCAGGACTGGATTTTTGAAATGATAAACAACATTCTGATTGAAGTACTTGCAAGTATCGCTGAACAGGAGCGTATCACAACAAAGCGGCGACAGTCTGAGGGGATCGCCATTGCAAAAGAGGCGGGGAAGCATTTGGGGCGCCCAATGATAGACTTTCCACCAAACTGGAATCAATTCTATCCTGAATGGACGTCCGGTACAATTACGGCAGTTGCCGCAATGCGCCAGCTCGGCCTAAAGAGGAGCACATTTTACCGATTAGTGAAGCAGCAGGAGGAAAAACATGAAACTGAAGAATAAATTGTTATTAGGCAGCCTCACAGCCGTTCTTCTCGCAGTCATGTCGTTTTCTGCATGGAAGATATGGGTGATTAGGTCCGAGTATCACGCCGGTGAAGCTGCTTACGAGGATATCAGTCACATGATTTCGCTTCCACAGAAAGCTGCTGTGCCACAGCCTTCTGCTACCAGCGAATCTGGTGGGGCAGAAACACAACCTGATGAGGACTACACGGTTTGGCCTGAGGTGGATTTTGCTGCACTGCGTGAGATCAACCCTGATATCGTTGCCTGGATCTACATTGAAGGAACGAAGATCAACTATCCGATTGTACAGGGAGAGGATAACAGCTATTATTTGAAGCACCTGTTCAGCGGCGAGTGGAATGGATCCGGCTGTATATTCTTGGACTTCCGAAACGATGTAAGCTTTGCCGACCGGCACTCCATAATTTATGGACATCATATGAAGAACGGCACAATGTTTACAGACCTTGATAAATATAAAAAGCAGGAATTCTTTGATGAGCATCCGGTTGCGCTGCTGATAACACCGGACAAAAACTATAAAGTGGATTTCTTCGCGGGGTATGTTGCCGCACCGCAGGACGATGCGTGGGAAATTGGTTTTACGGAAGCGGAATTTGAAGTCTGGCTTCAGAATGCGGCTGACCGTTCCTGCTTCACCAGCGAGATTGCACCGAATATCTCTGCTCACATTCTAACGCTCTCTACCTGTAGCTATGAGTTTGATGATGCCCGTTTTGTGCTGGTAGGAGCGCTTCGATAAAAAACGCTTGTGCCGGAGAAGACACCACTGTCTGGCAGAGCAACATCTGAGAAAAAACATCGAAACAATCAGCTCAAGCCGTAATAAACTCAAAAACCTCTTGAAAATGTGCCATCTTTTTCATATAATAAAACTTTCTCTTCTGTTGGGAGAGGAAGAAATGTGCGTTTTAAAAGCGTATCCACACAGCGTCTGACTTAAAATTGCCGTGTAGAAGCAGCCGCGGAAAACGCGGAGAAACAAGATCAAACGCGGATGCGGTTCCAGAAGGAGAGGCGCTTACGTATCTCAGCACATATTCCATTGCAACCCCCGTCAAGAATCTCCGCGGCGAAAGAGAAGAGTTGCGCAAAAGGGCTTTTTGACGAAAAGTATAACACAATAATCCAAAGCATTCGTTGATAGAAGGGAGGCTGCTGCCATGTCTATCATTTATCTTATCCGGTTTAGCTTTGTGCAAATGCAATATTGGTGTAGCCTCCTCAGTAGGAGTTGTCAAAACCAAATTAGGATTAGCGGCGCATAAGCTAGACCGAGCGGTCTGCTTGTGCGATTTTCTTTTTTAGGGCATGATGTGAATTGGGATATTTAGATCTTCCGTCATAACGGAAAAACACGAACCTTTTTACGATGGTTCTTTGTTTACCAATTGAGATCAGGCAGTGCAAAGGAGGCAGGAGATGTAGGCGGTATCATAACATGAGATGCCTATAGAAAAGACGGTGGTGTATTCAGGGTGCTTATCCTTGTTCATTTATTGTTTTCAGAAAACAATAACGACGGGCGCATAGGACGGCACTTTAGAGAATCTCCTCTGTATCAATAAAGAAGGCGGCAAGAGCCCTCCTGCTCCGTTCAAGCCTGTGCTTTCTCGCTCCTTTGAGATAATGAGGATGTGCGGCCGTACAGGATAGAGCAAGGAGGGTTTTTAATGAAAATTGCCATCGGAATGATTGTGCGGATTCTTATATCTGTGCATCCGCTGACAGACTTTCTGGATAATGCCGAGAAGTATGACCACCCGATTGAACGCGTGATTGTCGTATACTCTCATGAGGCTGATTCGGAGGCGATTCAAGAATTGCAGCGCAAGGCGAAGGTTTCTCTGATCCGGCTTCAGAACTATGAAAGAGCGCATATGATTTTAAAGCAGCTCGGCGTTCGCTTCTCATCCATTCAGCAGCTCTTGTTCTGCCCGTTGATTGATACGCACGGACTGATTCCTTATGGCTTTAATCGGAACCATGTGTTGATGGAAGTTCGCTGTATAATTGGGATAGTCAGAGAAAACCGCAATCGGTGAGTATCAGGACTGAATCCGACAAAATATGCTGGGAAGGAGGTACTTGAAGCGGCTATTATCCCGCATGATTTCAGCCTGCCACAGAGCCAGATGGATGTAGCTGATCCGTCTGGCTCATTTTATTTTCCGATACTTTTATTACACGGGAGGAAGCACCATGCAACAGGGAGTATTATACTTTGAGGGGCAAACAGAACGTATGGATATCCGTTTTGAGAACAAGGAAATCTATGGCGGCCTGCACTGCGGAACTACAATGGAGGTCTTGATAAATGACGAATGGGTACCCACTCGCATAGAGTACGGAAACGACTGGTATCTCGTAGGGGTGCAGAAGGAATCGTTACCCGGAC
>ERZ1673742.1917-NODE-1917-length-17126-cov-12.345908_pt1 | contig 17126 bp, 15 predicted proteins | sample MGYA00580208_ERZ1673742 | MGnify/ENA primary metagenome ERZ1673742 (study PRJEB41218, sample SAMN15661774) | gut metagenome | host: Homo sapiens | place: Canada: London | collected 2015-08-20/2019-03-30 | study: EMG produced TPA metagenomics assembly of...
AAATGTAAAAAAACAAAAAACATCTCTTGTAATAAATTGTTACAAGAGACTTTTTTTACTTCTTTTCAAGGGTTAGATTTGTTGAATTATACCAGTAGTTCCCGCTTTCTTTTAGAATTGCCAAAGCAAGAAAATCATATAACTGGGTTTTCGATAATGAATCTAATAATTGTTCGAAATTTAAGATGTTAATTTTATTTTTGGCAAGAATATCTTTTAATTGATTTATATCTTGTTTTCTCTCAATAGTTTTCAAGGTAATTATATTTTTAGAACTTTTTTTATTTTCATTAATAAAGCCAATTTCTTTGTTTTTGATTTTATCTGTATCTAATAAAAAAATAGTATTTGTTAAATATATTGTACGACCTTTATTATCTAAAAAGTGATTTTTCTTTAATAGTGATTTAATGAATTGATTAATCGATGGATGAGCGCTTTTTATGTTTTTAAAATAAACTAAACTTAAGGGATATTTTAAAATATGTTCAGATAATATACCACCTTGTTCATAACCTACATAACCCTTAGTTGAACCAATTAAATTATTGATTGAGGCATAGTCAATATAGTTTTCTAAATCAATTTCTAAATACATTTCTTTCTTAAATGCAAATAATTTATATAAATCTTCTATTAAATATTCAACGTTAAAATCACTATTTACCATTGCGAAAGCAAGATTATTAGTATTAACTTCAAATTCTTTTTTCTTAATAAACTGTAAATATTTTGGTTTTAAACTTGGATAATTAAGTTCAACTTTTTTTAGCCTTTCAAGCGTAAGATTTTTTATACCCGTTAGATCCTCAATTGTTTCATCAATTAATTTACTAAAACTTTTGTTGCTTGATTTTTTCCTAGTACCTATTTCATCCATGACATCAATTGCTTTATCAGGAAAGCTTCTTCTTACTAAATATAATTTACTTTTTTCGATAATTTCTTGTAAAATTTGATCAGAATATTTAACATTATGATATTCTTCATAACTTGCTTTTATTTCTTTTAATATTACATATGTTTCTTTTTCGGTAGGTTCATCAATAAAAACATTTTGGAATCTACGTGATAATGCTTTGTCTTTATCAATATGGCGATAATATTCATCAAGAGTAGTGGCACCAATTAATTTGATGTCTGATCTAGATAAATATGGTTTTAAAATATTGGCAATATCTAAAGAACCATCATTTGAACCTGCCCCTACGATATTGTGTATTTCATCAATAAAAAGAATGGCTTTTTTTCTTTTTATATACTCCATCGCTTTTGTTAGTTTTTCTTCTAATTCACCACGATATTTTGTCCCCGCAACAATACTTCCTAAATCCAATTGATATATTGATACATCTTTTAATATTTCTGATAATCCCTCAACTATGGCAGTTTTACCAACCCCCGCATTTCCAATTAACAAGGGATTGTTTTTTTGCTTTTTTGATAAAATATATTTTATTTTTTCAATATAATTATTTCTCAATACAAAAGGATGAATTTTTTGAGAAGTAGATAAATTTATTAAAAAAGGATATGGTATATTTTCCTTTTCTTTGGCTTCATCAAAACTAAATATTTCTTCTATATCTCTTTTTAATTCTTCGATATCTAAACCTAACTTTTCTAATACAACATAAGCAACTGTGTCATATTCTTTTAACATTACATAAAAAATATGTTCATCATATACATATTCACTTTCTAAATCTTCCGCAAGTCGCTGTGCATATAAAATTACTTCTTGAAACTTTTTACTGTAGGTATCTTCTTTACTTTCATTCTTTCTTAAAATTACTAAACCATTTACGACTTCTAATAGTTTTTCATATGTAATATTTTTTTCCTCTAATAAAAAATGACAAATGCTTTCTTCTACTTGATACATAGCAAGTAATAAATGTTCTGTTCCAACCAGTTTTTTTCCTAAAGATTTAGCAATTCTTAACGCCTTATCAATCATTTCTAAGGCACTTGTACTAAAAGTTTCAAACATGTATTCCTCCTTAACTTTACTTCAAAAGCATTATATGCAAAAATTATAAAAGTTAGACATTTTCTATTCTTGCAAAAACAAATGATTTATGATAAAATATATCACGATTTGAGGTGATACTATGCAAGAAATTGAAGAATTAACAAAAGCCATTATTGTTGGAGTTAATACTGGCAATGAAGAATATTTTTCATATCAATTCACTGAACTTGCTAATTTATGTGAAGCAAGAGGCATTGAAGTTGTTGATAATGTTATTCAAAATCTCCCTCATCCTAATAACAAAAGTTATGTTGGTAGTGGTAAACTAACCGAAATAGCAACTTTAAAAGATGCTTACGGTATTGATTTAATTGTTGTTCTTGATGAATTATCACCTGTTCAACTTAAAAATATGGAAGATGCCTTAAACTGTGAAGTTATTGATCGAACAATGTTGATTCTAGAAATCTTCCAACTTAGAGCTAAAACTAAAGAAGCGATTCTACAAGTTGAAATCGCCAATTTGAAATATATGTTACCACGACTTGTTGGATCATACACTAACCTTTCAAGAATCGGTGGTGGCGGTGGTGGTGGTGCCGGCGCAAGACGTGGAAGCGGTGAAACTAAATTAGAAGAAGATAGACGCCACATTGAACGTCGTATTCAAAAAGCCACGGAAGAATTAAAAGAAATCGTTCTTAGTAGACAAGTTGCAAGAAAAGCTAGAAAAGCCAATAATACTAAAACAGTTGCCTTTGTTGGTTATACGAATGCGGGAAAATCATCAACTATTAATACCTTATTAAATTACTTTGATAAAGATAGTGATAAACAAGTATTTGTAAAAAATATGCTTTTTGCAACATTAGAAACTTCTACTCGTTCTATCAAACTTCCTACTAATCAAGAATTTTTAATTACTGATACTGTTGGATTTGTCAGCAATCTTCCTCATCACTTAATTGAATCATTTAAATCGACTTTAGAAGAAATTAAAGAAGCTGATTTAATTGTTCATGTTGTTGATGCATCAAGCCCATATGCACAAACCCAAATAGCAACAACAATTGAAGTTCTAAACGAAATTGGCGTTATTGACATTCCTACTGTTTATGCTTTAAACAAAGTTGATTTGGTGAAAAATAAAATGTTTTTACCAAAAGTAGATAAAGACGCTATTCTAATTTCTAATGAAACTAATGAAGGAATTAAAGATTTAATTGAATATATTAAAAACAGTCTATTTAATGATGAAATAACTTGTAAGTTACTTTTACCATATGATAAAGGTGATATTTTTACAACATTAAAAGAAAAAGCTCATGTTCATAATTTCTCATATGAAAATAATGGTATTGTTGTTGAAGTAACTCTTAGTAGATATCTATACAACTTATATAATAAGTATCTTAAAAAGTAGTTAAAAAAGATTCACATATATTATAATATTAGAAACTATTTTATAGATTGAAAAATAGAGTGACCTATAAAATAATTTATTATTTGCGTGACAAAAAGTGGTGCCAATAGCACCACTTTTTTTGACATAGTCAATATAGTTTTACAGATTTTTATTCATTATTATAATTCTTTTTTCTTTCGACAAATGCTTTTTCAGTCATTTTTACATAATATTTATCAATTTGATGATATGTAACATACCATGTTATATAGCCATAACCATTGATAGACTTCATTAAAGAATTCATCTTAGTCTTGCCGTTTTTTATTAAAAAATATTTTTTTATCTTATTCTTATTTTTAAAAATTATTTGAATATTCATATAATTACTAAATAGTTTTGATATATTGATGTTCTTGCCCATTGTATATGTAATAAGTTTATATTTATTGATATATTTCATAATGAATTGTCTTATCAAATAAGCATTTATAATTGTTAATGGAAATATACAACCCTTCATATCGAAAATTAAAGTTTTTTCTTTCAATTTAACTTCATAAATATTTAATTTTTTTTCTATTTCAATAATAAATGATTTATCTATTTCAGTTAACTTATCTGCAAAAGGATTAAATTCATACTCTGAATAATTATTTAATGGATATCTTTCTGTATGAACATGAAAAGCCTTTATATTAAACAAAGCTGCAAATGATAAAACCAATATCCAACATATATATCCATAAGGATAATTAATACAAATTGCTAATATAGGCAATAAAGAAATTAGTATTAAATTAATAATAACAAACATAGCTATCCTAATTTTCTTGCTTTTAGAACCAAATTCCAAGTGATATAGACGCCATATTGCCGGCTATTTCGGCTTACAATATCACTATTTCGAATCAGTTTACTTTAAAATTCAAATTCTTTAATTTGATATTGCTCTACAACATGATGCTATTGAATACTTGTTGATTCAATGTTTCATAAACTAATTTTTAATCCAATAGTGCCATCATCATTCATTTCTAGTTTTTCCATTAATCGTACTAAAATCATATCATAATTTTCTCAAAAAATATATAAAATAGCATAAATATATTCCATTTTATTTACATTTTATAAAAATAAAAGGCAAGCCTACCCATAGAGTAAACTTACCTAGTTTTGCTTGTGAAAGTAATTTGCTATTTATTAAATATTTTAATTAAAATTTGTGATATTTTTTTACATTTAACATCAGTAGTCAAATATGAATTTAGAATTAATTTAATTTCTTTTTTACAATTTTCAGGAATGCTATTTGAATTTATATAATTATTTCTCAATCCATTGTGATTAATTATTAAATCAATATTATTGTTAATATTGACAATTTCAATTTCCAAATCTTTTCTAGAAAAGTAAATTTCTTCTTCTCCATTTTTAAAATAATATTTTTTCTTTCCTAATTGTTTCAAATCATCAAATAAATTTTTTATTTTCATAATTTGCCTCCTAATACATTAATTGTAATAATCCATATCCATTAGACACAATTGTTTCCATTAAGTAATAAAAACTTCTATAATTTCTTGACGTATCAATCCCGAAATCCACAATTTTTACTCCCCATTTCATCATTCTTTCAATGAATGCTTGATTATGCTTCATAGATAATGTTCTTGCCAAGTAATCTCCACCAAACATCTTAACGAATTTAAATCCTGGCATACCCTTATAAGTAATTTGGTGCCCTGCCTTTGCTAGATTGTTTACACGTTTCATATTCTCACCAATTGCGACTCCGTTTTTGAACATTTTAATTGTTCTCAAAGTTGCACCACCCAATGCAAATATTCCACCCCACATTGCTCCATCAGCTACACCATCAGCAGCGCCTTGCCAAAAATCATTTCCCTGTATTGCATTGATAGTTCCTTGAATTAATGCACCACTTACAATACTTACTCCCATACCTATAAACACAGGAGCTAAAGCGCCTCCAGTTAATGCAGTTAATGCAACTGCCCCAGCAAAAGCAACGCCTCCAATTAGCCAGTGGTACCAAGCATGCCCATCTAAATCAATGTTCATAATAGGATTATTTCCACAATATGCGTATAAATTAACTCCATTTATAGTTTTTGAATCAAGATAATTTACATCATCTATTGATATCCATCTTCTTATTTCTGGATCATAATATCTAGAGTTACAATAGTATAATGATTCTTCGACGGGTCTATTACGAGTATCCTCATATATTTTAATATGCCATTACTAATTTAATCTGGGTATCCCAGTTAAAACAGTAGCTGTGTAAAACTATGATGTAAAGTGTTACACAGCTTATCCTGTTTACAAATTACAACAATCTAACTACTCTTGTTCCATAAAAGTCTAAATCTATTTTATTTTTAAAATAACTTATTTAAAATGCCAAATACTTTGATATTATCTTTCATTAAATTATTTTAATATATTTATAAAATAAATTTAAAATTTGAATTTGCAACTATTGTCCCTGTAGCCACCTTTTTGCTTCCTTCAAATAATTCAAATTCCATACCTATATTCAAAATATCCGGAGCATCATCAGTATTCAAAAATCTTATATATGCTTTAGTTTTCAATGGTTCCAAATGTTCATAAACATAACATAGTACAGACCACGCAGAACCATTAATTATTCTTTCACCATTTATGCCAATGTGTGGAGCATATCTCATTTTCTTAAAAGGAATAACACCAACTCTCCCGCCTTCATCTTTGGAAAACCATTCAATAATAACATCAAATACTTTTTTATTCATTTTGTTCCTCCTAAAAATACCAAATACCCTTTAAAATAGAATTTAAATAGCTAATTTTTATATTGTATGCTGGAGCAATATTATCTAATAATGGATCAAAATAAAAGTTTTTGAACGTAGATTTTGGGACACGGATTCCAACGTAATCTGACTGACCAAACCAATTTGCCCACTTTGATGCATCAGTTGAATTAGTAGCAAACCATTTAGATTCAGAATACCCTGAAGAACTAAATTGACCAGTTGATTTAATACTGTTTAATTCATCTGCACTAACAGATCTAATTAGTGGTGAAGTTCTAGCATAATTAATTCCACCTTTAATGCACCCTGATATTGCTCCTGTAATAGAACCAATCATAAAACCGTTAGCAGCGCCATCTAAAGCTCCAGTCCATGTTCCAGAAGAAAGTCCACCTATTAATGCCCCACTAACCATTCCCATTCCTGCTCCAATAATAGCACCAGCAAAAGCACTTCCGGCAATTGTAACTGCTAGTCCAGAAACACCAGTTCCTATAGCCGAACCAGCAAAACCAGCCGCAAATGCTGCTCCCACTCCAACTCCAGCTGCTCCAGCAGTAATTACTGTAGCCACTGCTAAAATTGCAATTATACCTACTCCAATAGCCCAATGATACCAAGCATGCCCCGAAGGGTCGATATGATTTACTGGGTCATTTCCACAGTACACATATAAGTTAAGTCCATTAATAGAACTTGGATCTAAATACTCAATGCTATCTGGCGAAATCCATCTACATATTTCAGGCGAATAGTAACGTGAGGATACCCAATAAAGCTGAGTTTCGACTGGACTATCCTATTGCAACTCCAATCTTCTCTTTACTATTACACCTAATATTATATCACAAGTTATCTTAAATCCATATTAATTTGATATAGAATCATCAATGAACTTGTAATATATTTTAATAGTTCTTGGATTATCTCTATATCCAACTTCTATCCTAGATATTAACGAATGAACTATTAGAGAATTAAGTTCTTTAAACTCTAAAAATTCATTTACTTTTTCTTTTAATAATTTGTAATTTTCTATTGTAGACTCTTCTTCTTGTTTAAGATTTTTAAGTGTTTCAATTTCACTTATTATCTTCTTTTGTTCTTCTTGATATTCTTTAATCATTTTAGATGAAGTTTCACTATCAATTATTTCATTTAAAGCATCATCATATACTTTCTTAGTTAGTTGATATAATTTATCTTTTCTCATCTCTAACTTATTTATCTTAGATTCAATATCAACATTAGATGATTCTTTCTTTTTTCGTTCTAATAGTTTAGTTAAGAATTCTTCTCTATTAATGTTTTTTGTTAAATCTCTTAGTTCTTGTTCTACGATTGATTTAATTTGTCTATGAAGTAAAGTGTTAGGTCTAGGACAATAATCTTTATTTCTCATATAAGTTGTACATTTATATGTATGACTTACTGTACCATATTTTCTTTTTTGATAAACCAGAGCCATTCTATTACCACAATGAGCACAATAAATTATTCCTTTAAATAAGTTTTCATGATTATGTACCCAAGGATGAGTTCGTGATGCTATCATAGATTGCACTGAATCAAAATCACTTTGAGATATAATTGCTTCATGAGTATTTTTAACTATTAAGTGTCTTTCTTTTGGTACAGGGACACATTTCTTTGTTTTATAGTTTATTACTTCATATTTATTAGATTCAATATGACCTAGATATACTACATCTCCAAGTATCTTTCTTACTGTTACATAAGTCCAACCTTGATTTTTAAATCTAGCAAACCTAATATCTCCTTTAATTCGTTTATAATAACCTGGAGTATAAATACCTTTCTCAGTTAAAATAGACGCGATTTTAGGGCAACCATTACCTTCTAATGCTAATCTATAAATAAGTTTAATAATAGGTCTTATTTCTTCATCCACAATTAGATGATTATTGTCTAGTGGATCTTTTTTATATCCATAAGGTACTTGAGCTGCAGTATATAATCCTTTTTGATTTCTACTTCTTTTAGCAGCTTTTACTTTTCTAGATAAGTCTTTAGAATACATATCATTTAAGATGTTTTTAAATGGTGCGATATCATTATTATCATTAATGGTATCTATACCATCATTAATAGCAATATATCTAACTCCTACATCTTTAAAGTAATGTTCTGTATAATAACCAGTTTCAATATAATTTCTTCCAAGTCTTGATAAGTCTTTAGTAATAACTAGATTAATCTTACCACCTTGAATATCTTGAATCATTCTTTGAAATCCTGGTCTATTAAAGTTTAGACCTGAATATCCATCATCTACATAAACATCATAAATCTTAAATCCATGCATCTTAGCATATTCTTCTAAAATAATCTTTTGTGTTTGAATACTACCTGATTCTCCTACACTTCCATCATCTAGTGATAGTCTACAATATAAAGCTGTGTTGTAAATTTTATTATCTTTCAATTTTTCCTCCTTTTCCAACACAAACTTGCATCATGATGATACCACAAGTTTATGTTTACATCCATCTATTTGTTCATTAATTTTTGTAAGCTGGGTATCCCAGTTACAACACTATGGCGTGACACTTGTGATGCAGAGTGATTCACGCCTTATCCTGTTCACGAAAATGTTATGTTTTAAGCATTTTTGATGCTCAAATTTAAGTTTTTCCCTAGTTTATTCATCATTTCAATTTTGTAGTTTAAAAGAGAATGTGAATACCTATTTAAAGTAATCATTGCGTTAGTATGTCCAAGAATTTCTGCTAGTGTTTTAACATCCATTCCAAGTTCAATAGCATTAGTTGCAGATGTATGTCTTAATGAATGGAAGTTTCTATATGGAACATTTACTTTCTTTAAAATAAATTTGAATGTTCTTTGATATGATCTATTACCAACAATTCCTGAATTCCTAGTTGTAATAACATACTTTGAATTACTTTCTTTTTTTATTATCTTCAATAACTTAACAAGCTGATTAGGTAAAGGTATTACACGATTTGATTTCTTAGTTTTAGGTTTATCTACTATGATTTGTGTTTTGCCATCCACTTTAGCTGAATATGATGTTTTATTAATTGTAAGTAGATTAGAATTAAAATCAATATCATCCCAAGTTAACGCAAGTAATTCTCCAAGTCTAATTCCTGTATATAAGCAAATAACTATACCAATATAATTCCTTTTCTTATGATTCAAACAAAATGATTCTATAACTTGTTGTTCTTTCTTAGTAAACACTGATATTTCTTTTTCTTCACTACTAGGCATTTTCAAATTAGAACAATATTCCTTATCTACAAATTCTAAAGTGATAGCAAGTCTTAACGCTTGTTTTAATACAGACACAATTCCTTTTATTGTGTTAGTAGAATAATGATCATCGATCTTTTTTAATAAGAAATCTTGTAATACATTAGGTTTTAATTCATCTAATTCATACTCACCTAAGTCTTTTATTAAATGTAGTTCACAAATACTCTTATATCGATTATAAGTTCTAATCTTAATTGTGTGTTTCATATACCTTTCTAACCATAATTCTAATAATTCTTTTAACTTCATTTTTTTCATCTCCTTTCTTTTGTTCTTCAATAGTTACGGACATTTGAACATCTAAATTACCACCCTTTTTGAAAAACAATTAAAAATAATTTATCCTTCTAATAGTAACGGACATTAAAAGCCCATAGTGTCGGGGTCAAATTTAAAATTTCTTATATTTTTTTGTCCTTCTAATAGTACTGGAAACTTACATATGCTTTTGTGTACCCTTTTGATAAAATTTCTTTATATTTTATACTCTCTAATGGTACTAGAAAGTTATAAGCACTTTTATGGACCTATTTATAAAAATTTATCAAGAAAATTATATGTCCCTTCAATAGTAACGGACATTTCAACATCGTTTTGAGAGGGTCAAAATGAAAAAAAGTTTAATTTTTTTATATAAAAACAAAAAAACACCTTATTTAACCACAATAGTTATAAGGTGTTTTTAATTATATATTAGTTATTTGTATCTTTAAAATATGAAAGACCGCCTATTAAAACAATAGACGGCCTTCTTTCATTTAGATGAGATTATTATAACATTTTTTTGAAAAAAACTCAAACTTTATACGTACATATTCGACAATATTTATGGTCTTTTTATAAAACAAAAATACGTGGATTGTTTTAATCCCTGGCCTTTTTAGATTAAGAGAAAACCCTATTATCTAAAAAAATATTTATTTGGTCGAGGTGTATTATGGCAATTGACTTACAAAATTGTGATTATAAAATTTTAATTAAAAAAATGAAAAAAGAAAACATTATGGTTGATTTAATATTAACAGATCCTCCATATTGCGTTAGTCGTGACTATCAACTTGGCTTTTCTAATATGGGAAGAGCTGGAATGAACTATGGTGAATGGGATTACAATTTCAATCACAAGGAATGGATTAAATTAGCCGCTCCAATAGTAAAAGAAGGCGGCTCTATTATTATTTTCAATGATTGGAAAAATCTATCTTATTTAGTTGAGGCATTAGAAAAAGCAGGTTTCGTTATAAAAGATCTTATTCGTTGGGAAAAAAGCAATCCTATGCCACGAAACGTTAAAAGCCGTTATGTGATGGATTTTGAAGTTGCAATCTGGGCTGTAAAAGGAAATTCAAAATGGACATTTAATAAACCAGACGATGTTCCATATTTAAAACCAGTAGTAAAAAGTAGTGTTGTCCCTGGTGGTAAAAATAGAATTCATCCTACACAAAAAAACTTAGGTACATTTGAAGAATTAATTAAAATTCATTCTAACGCTAATAATTTAGTATTTGATCCATTTTCAGGTAGTGGAACTACAGCATTAGCGTGCAAAAATCTTGGTCGTAATTTTATCGGTTCAGAAATTGATAAAAATTATTACGAAAAAGCGTTAAAGAGATTATGATAGTTAATCCTATTAGTTACCCAGGCAATAAAAACAAACTACTTTCACAAATAATACCTGAATTACCTAATAATTGTTCACAAATTGTTGAAATATTTTGTGGTAGCGGTGTTGTTTCTATTAACTCTAACATAAACAATATTCTATTAAACGATATTTCTATTCACGCAATTGATTTACTCAATTATTTTTACACTACTTCTTTTGAAAATATAATTTCACAAATTGAAAATATAATTTTTGAGTATAAATTAACTTACACATATAAAGAAGGTAAAGCTAATTACATTGAATTAAAGCATGAAGGGCTTTCTAATTATAATCGTGAAGGTTATCAGAAACTAAAAAATGACTACAACAAACAAAATGATATCAATAAATTAATAGTTCTTTTGATATATGGATTTAATCACTACATTAGATTCAATAATGATAATCAATTTAATGTGCCTGTAGGAAAAGTAGATTTATCTTCTTCAATCTATAAAAATTTAAAATTATTTGTTAATCATATAAAATCTAAAAACATCTCATTTAGTAACAAAGATTTTAGAGAACAATCACTTTATCAAGATAAAAAAGCAATTTATTATTTTGATCCTCCATATCTAATTACTAATGCTCCGTATAACAGCAATTGGAATATAGACGATGAAAAAGATTTATTAAATTTATTAGACGATTTAAATGATAAAGGAATTAAATTTGCATTATCCAATGTCATTTTATCTAATGGAAAAGAAAACACTTTGTTAAAAGAATGGTCAAAGAAATACATTACTTTAATTCTTAAAAGGCAATATAGAAACGCTAATTATCAAAAAAAGAATATAACAGACACAATTGAAGTGTTAATTAAAAATTACTAGGAGGTATTTATGGGAACTTCTGGAGCTAGAAAAGGCTATAAAATTTTTTCTATTAATACAACAATAAGAAATCCAAAAAGAAACACAGATTTTTTGATTGCTTTTAAAAAGTTTGATGGTCAATTAATGGATGATAATAATCTATACTTATATCTTTTTGAACTTGTTAAAAAAGGAATATATCAATTCACAAATGTTTCTGAAACAATTAAAAATAAAATAGAATCAGACATTGAATTGACACCTCAAGAAGTAATTACTGCAATCAAAGACAATCCTCAAGCCACTGGATTAAGTGGCAGAGTTATGACTCAACTTCGATCATTAAAAGATCAAGGATTCTTAATATTTAAGAAATCTGGTAAAAAATATTACATTACTATAAGCAAACTAGGAAATGATTTAATTGAAAATAAAATAGATGCTTCTATCATTTATACTAAAGCTCTAATAGGCATGCATTCCAATAATCCTTGTAGAACTGCTCTTTTAAATGAGTCTATTCCTTTCTTAAATACTATTTTTGTAATTAACGAAGTTAATAAGAAATGGAAAGAACTAGGAAATGAGCCTAAAGGTATTTTAAAACACGAATTTGCCACTTTTGTATTAAGCATGAAAGATTGTAATTATTTAGAATGTGCAAATGAAATAATTAAATATCGATTGAAATATAAATATACGATAAATGAAGAATATATCCTAAAATATCTAAATGAAAATGATATTCTACCATTAGCATTTGATAGTATAGTCAAAGATTACCCTGATGAAGTTTTTAGAAAGTTTGAAATGACTGGACTGTTGGTGCAACATGGAAAATTCAACTATGTTTATTACGATTTCTCTAAATATAATTACGAAAAGGTAAAGACTATAATAAATACTTATAAAGATTATTCATTTAAGACATTTAATAATCAAGACGAATATTATAACTATCTATCAAACATAGATATTCCTTGGGAAAACAATGAAACAATTAAAAATAGAATTGTTAGAACCAAAGCTGAAGTATTAAACATAACCCTAAACGACACAATGACATTAGAAGAAAAAGAAATCTATCTAGATAGAATTTTCTATAATCAAGCATTAGCAAAGGCTGTGGCAAAATATGATTATGATTTGATATTAAATGAATTACTAATTCTTTCTGGTAGTGTTAAAGGAGAATCTAAATTTCATGACATTCCTGAGCCTTTAAGATTAGAATATTTACTCGCTTTATCAATTGGCAAAAAATATGGTTTAAAAGGTCTTATTTCAAATATCATATACAACGAAGAAGGACTGCCTCTACATTGTGCTCCTTCAAGTAAATGCGATATAATCTATCATCATATTGATGGATCATATATACTAGAACCAACAATGCAACGAGGTAGAAACCAACAATTAAATAACGAAACTACTAATATTGTCAGACATATGCAAAACGAAAAAACAACACATGGAGTTGATTATAGAGTAATGATGGTTGCTCCTTACATTCATCCTGATGTTGTGGAATTCTTTAGATTTAAAGCAATTAACGACAAAGTAAATATATCTACTCTGTCTATCGAAAAGACAATTGGATTGATTTCTGATAGCGAAAACATTAAAGACTTAAACAAAAATTATGATTCAATAATATTTGATTTAAAAACATTAGATGTTCAACAATTTGTTGATAAAATAAATTCATTTAGACTTATAACATAAAAAAAGACCAAATAGTACATCAAGTATTATTTGGTCTTTTCTTCTTTTAGAATAAGCTATTTAGCCTTGTTTATTTTTTCTTTTCTTTCTTCAATTTTATTAAATCTTTTATAATAAATAAATTCAAACCAATCAGGGACCAAATATCTTTGCTTTCTTATCGAATATATCTTTCCTTGTAATATTATTATTTTCTTTTCTAATGAAGAATCTGAAATTTTGTATAATTTATCATTAATTTGATTAGAAAAAGCTAATGCATCTCTTAACTCTTTTTCATCACTTAACATTTTTTTTAAACCTGAACACACATAAGTACCTAACGGAAGAAAAGATAAAATTTGTAACAAAAAAGAGGAAATGTTGATTTGATTTAAAACTGAAACAATTAAAAAGACACTAACTAGAATAGAAAAAGAAATTATCAACAAAGTAATATATTTGTTTGCAACTCTTTTTGTCCAATTCAAATTTTCTTGTTGGCATCTAAAAATCGACTTATTCTTGGTGTTTTCATTATGATTTAAATACCAATTACTTTTTCTTTTCCAATCTTTTCTTTCATATTTTACTAATAATTCAGAAATTTTATCAATATCTACTTTCTCATAATCATTTAATCCAAAAACATTCAAATCAAAATATTGTTGTAAAAGAGCCGCATTTTTCTTTTTAATATCAATCAAATATTTTAAAATTTCTCCCACAATTAATGTAATTATAGAAATTAGAGCTAATACACCCAACATGACATTATCTAAATCCAAAGTTATCAATACATTAATAATTATTGGAACAACTACCGAGACACAAAGTAAGATAAACGATATTTTTTTAGCACTTTTATATTCAAAATGTTGAGCCACAATAATAGATTGATTTTCTTTCGTGTTTTGAAAATTAAAAATTTCACTATTACTCATAACAAGGAAACTCCTCGCCAAATAAATCTCTCCATAGATTTATTGATTTTGCCATATTTTTTTCATACACCTCTGCATAAACAGCATTATATGCTTTTTTATAATCATTTTTTGCTCTATTATATAAACTTTGTTTCTGTTCGTTAGTTAAATTGTTAATATCTCCTTCAATGTTTTTGCTATCTTTAACTACATTAAAAATATTTTTGCTCAAATAATCTAAAAAATTCTTAAAATGAATATCAACATAATCATATGTTTTATTTTCTTGTTCAGCTGAATGACTCGAAGTATCAAAATAATCTAAAACCATAGTTTCTAAAACATAAGAAGTTATATTAGGCATCTTTCCTCTTCGATTCCAATATTTAACTAATCTGATCAATTTAATTACTACTCCATTGAATTTTACATTTAAATCTGATAATCTTTTTTGTTCTATTTTAGGATTCGTTTTCTTCCAAGCCCCGTTGCCGTTTGGAATCAAATAATAATCTTTATTGTCTTGACTACAAAAAAACGCAGGGACAATATCAAAAGTCCAGCTGTAACTATTTAATTTCAATGTTACAGCTTCTCCTCTGGCGTGTAATTCTGCTTTGTTATATTGATATATTTCTCTCAAAGCAGAAATCAATGCATTTTTTATTTTTGTAGAATTAATAACGTATTCTGTATTGTAATAATTGATTTTCTTTTCACATATATCCTTTAAGAGTTTATTATTACAATCATCACCACATTTCATCGTAATATTATTCCATGAATACTCACTATATATAGTCTTATTACCATCTAGACCTATTATTATATCTATATCATCTAATGGGTTTATTTTTGTTTTTCTAGCAAACGAACCAAACGATACATCATATTGAGATATTAATTTTATAAAAAAACCATTTTTAGATAATAAATGAATTTGTTCAAATAAATAATTCATACTTTTTTTTGCTGTTTCACTCGTTGCTTTTGGTATATTTATAATATTTTCAAAAAATTCTTCAAAAGCTATATTTACATTTCGAGCCATAATACCACCTCCGTTTTATTTTATCATATTTTATACAATATAAGAAGGTGTAGTCATTTTTAATATGACCACACCCTTTGCAAGTTTGTGCTATTTATTTATTTCCACTCTAATTCGTTCCAAATTTATTTAAAACCATTATCGTTAATACTAAATTTATCTAATAATTCTTGTGGAGAGTCGAATTCATCAAATTTTAAATAATTATTTCTATTTTTTATTTTTTAAAAATTGTTCAATTAATCTGAACTGTTTTTTTGTAATATTTACATAATATGTGATATCACTAGAGAATATTACTAACTGAGATAGGGATTCAAAATCTTCAAAAAAGGAATGGAATTCATATTTTATTTCACTAATTTTGAAAGTAAATTGTTTTTTTCCTTTTTTATATAAAATTTCACTTTTCGTTATTAATAAATAATTTGATGGCAAATTTAATATATCAACTATCTTACCCATAAAAATTGTCATCAACAATAAACCTACTCCTATAAGAAAAGATATAATAACCACTAACCAATTATAATTGTTTGTCAAATAAAGAACACCACAAATAATGGATAATATAGATAAAACAATAGCTATACATCTATATAAAGTAATGTCCGTTTTAATCTTTAAAACACCCAATCGATTACTCCTTTCAATCCGTTTATCCATCCACATTCCTCCCCTAGAAGCATTGCATAAATAGCATCCACTGATAATTTTAGTCCAGTGCCAATAACAGTGTTTAAATAGATTTTAGTTGCGGCATTCAAGAATCCTGGAGCAGCTCCTTTTGGAACATTCCATAATCCCGCACCACCAGTCCATGCACCTGCACCAAAACTTAACAATCCTTTTATTCCAGCAACCAATGCGTCTGTGCCAATTCTCGAAGCACTGACTTTACTTATGTCCCAATCATTATCAATAATTTGATTTACAAAACTATTTGTCGCTCCTAAAACTGCAGAACCACCGACAGTTACTCCCATGCCAACAGCAACAGAAGCGCTGACTGACAAACCAGCAATTGTTCCCCCAGCAGCCAAAGCAGCTCCGGTTCCCATAGCCGCACCTAACATTCCACCCAATGCAGCACCACTTAAGGTTTTTAAAGCAACCTCGTACCATTCGTCACCTTTTTTAATCGAAGAATAAGCAGCTGTTCCTCCACCAATTAAAGCACCAACTACAATAGTTCCAATAAATAACGCTGCTGATATTGCAAAATGACCTGAAGGATCGTATTTGTTAATCGGATTGTTCATGCAGTAGCAATATAAGTTCAAACCATTGATACTTTGTGGATCTAGATATTCAATGCTATCTGGCGAAATCCAACGACAAAGTTCTGGCGAATAATATCTAGAGTTGCAATAGAATAACTGAGTTTCTTTATCATAATAGTACCCTTTATATAGGTAACTATTTATTTCAATTAAATCTTCATCACCATCTATATTTA
>ERZ1673742.1922-NODE-1922-length-17070-cov-5.226917_pt1 | contig 17070 bp, 15 predicted proteins | sample MGYA00580208_ERZ1673742 | MGnify/ENA primary metagenome ERZ1673742 (study PRJEB41218, sample SAMN15661774) | gut metagenome | host: Homo sapiens | place: Canada: London | collected 2015-08-20/2019-03-30 | study: EMG produced TPA metagenomics assembly of...
CAGTTTGATGAGCTGGGGCAGAACGATCGTATCCTCTTCGAGGCCGTGGTCCTGCAGTTCGATGTAGTAATTGCCCTTGCCGAACAGCTCCTGATACCACAGGGCCGTGGACTTTGCCCGCTCGTAGTCTCCCGCCAGAATGGCTTGCGGGATCTCGCCTGCGAGGCAGGCAGACAGGCAGATAAGCCCCTCGTGATACTGCTCAAGAAGCTGCTTATCTACACGGGGCTTGGAGTAAAAGCCCTCCACGAAGGCGGCGGATACCATCTTGATAAGGTTTTTATAGCCTGTCTCATTCTTGCAGAGCAGGATAAGATGGTTGTTGCCGTCGATTTTGTTGACTTTATCGAAGCGGGTGCGGGTGGCCACATAGACCTCACAGCCGATGATAGGCTTGATGCCTGCCTTTTTTGCGGCCTTATAGAACTGGACACAGCCGTACATGACGCCGTGGTCCGTGATGGCGATGGCGCTCTGGCCACACTCCTTGACGCGGTCCATGAGCTGGTCGATACGGCAGGCACCGTCCAGCAGGCTGTATTCGGTATGGATGTGGAGATGAACGAAGTCTCTCCCCTGACGGTTCCCTTCGGTCACATCGCTCATGCTCCTGCCTCCTCTGTTTCAGTGTGTTCTTCGAGCCGCTGACGCAGGGCGTCGGCCAGCGCTTCCAGCTTTTTCATCCGGTGAGAAAGGCCCGATTTACTCATGGGCGGGTCAAAGCATCCGCAGAGCGCCGTCAGCGATAAATCAGGATATTCCAGCCGCCGGGCCGCTGCCTGCTGCAGCGCCTCGGGCAGCGTTTTCAGCGCCCCCTGCTCTTCCAGAAAGCGGATGGCTTTGAGAGTCTGGGCGTTGGCACGGGCCGTCTTGCCCAGGTTTGCGGTATCGCAGTTTGTGTGGCGGTTGATCTGGTTGCGCATCTGCTTGACAGCCTTCTGGGCGCTGAGCTGGGCCGATGCCTCTGCCGCTCCCATAAAGGAAAGGATGCGCTCCACGTTGTCGCAGCTCTTGACGTAAACAAGGTTCACGCCGTTGCGGCGGGTGCGGTGGGGTGCAAACTCGTGCTCCGCCAGCAGGGCTTCGAAGTCGCGCGCAAGGTTCGTGCGGCTGGTGAGGAACTCGATGTTATACTCCTTTTGCGGGTCAGTGACCGTGCCGCTGCACAAAAAAGCTGCCCCGATGTACGCGCTGACGCACGTCTGGCAGCGAATCAGTCTGGGGTCTATCTGCAGGCTCGTCTCGGTGCCGGTGGTACCGAAAAGCTAGTGCATCCGCGCCACCTGCTCCGGTGCGCGGATGCTGAACTCATAGACCACCCCGCTGGGGCGCTGCTTCTCGATGATGTCGCCCTGTACGCCGCAGCGCGCAAACAGCTGGGAAGCCACCTGTGTCGTCAGCTCCTGTTCCGTCTGCAGCACCAGCCCGCTGGCGTCGAAGTACTTGGCGAAGCAGGCAATTCCATAGGCGGCAGCGCGGACGCAGCAATCCTTCTGCAGACTGCGCCGGGCGATCTCCTCCCTTGCCTGGGATGCAAAACTCATGATATGTTTATCCTTTCAACGGACAGAATCGCGGTGCTGGATGCCGGGCTTGTAGCCAAGCTTTTCGCAGTATTCCGCGATTTTCCGCGCAAATGTGATGGAGCGATGCTTGCCGCCGGTGCAGCCCACTGCGATGGTGAGCTGGCTTTTGCCTTCCTTGACGTAGAGCGGAAGAGCATATTCCAGAAACGATTCATAGCGCTTCAAAAGCTCCTGCGCCTCCGGGTGGCTCATGACAAAATCGACGACCTCTTCATCAAGACCCGTTTTATGCTTCAGTTCCGGGACATAAAAAGGGTTAGGAAGACAGCGGACATCCAGCACAAGATCTGCCTCCGGTGGGATGCCGAACTTGAAGCCGAAAGACATGACCGTCAGTCGCATGGCGCTCTTCGCGCCGCCGTTCTGGTTGAACAGGTTGCAGATGCGCTCTTTGTTCTGCGAGGTAGAGAGCAGGCCGGTATTGATGGTATAATCTGCCCGGTCTTTGAGGGGCTGCAAGATCTCGCGCTCCCTGCGGAAGGCTTCCCGGGTGGAAAGGCCGTCGGAAATGCTCATCGGATGGCGGCGGCGCGTCTCACTGTAGCGGCGCATCAGCACATCGTCCGGGGCATCAAGGAACAAGATCTCATATTCTATCCCCTGCGCGTCCAGCTGAGAAAGAGCTTCTTCGATTTCTTCCGGCGTGCGGCAGCCGCGGATGTCCATACAGAGAGCCACCCGCTTGAGCTGGTTGTCACCCGCTTTCGAAAACGCCGTGATGCTGGGCAGAAGTGCCGCCGGGATGTTATCAATGCAGAAAAAGCCGATGTCTTCCAGTGCATTCATGGCGACAGATTTGCCTGCACCGGAAAGGCCGCTGACGATGAGAAGATCCATTTTGCACGCCTCTTTCTTTTATGCTTCCACCACACGAATTTCTTTTTCGAGGTCGTAGCCGGTCCTTTCTTTCACGATGGCACGCACCTCATCGCACAGAGCCAGCACATCTGCACAGGTCGCTCCACCCAGATTGACCACAAAACCGCAGTGCTTGTCACTGACGGCTGCGCCGCCATGGCGGTAGCCCCGCAGACCGCACTGGTCGATAAGGGCCGCCGCAAATGCGCCCACCGGCCGCTTGAAGGTGCTGCCGGCACTGGGCTTGTCGAGAGGCTGTTTGTCTTTGCGGCGGGCCATCAGGTCGTCCATCCTGGAGCGGATGTCGGCGGCATTGCCTCTTGCAAGGTGGAACTTTGCCGAGAGAATGCAGCCGCCGTTTTCTTCGAAAATGCTGTGGCGGTAGCTGAGGTCGAGCTGTTCTGCCGGTACCTCAACGCTCTCCCCTTCTGCGGTCAGATACCGCACGGAGACCAGCACGTCCTTCATCTCGCCGCCGTAAGCTCCGGCGTTCATGTAGACAGCACCGCCCACCGTACCCGGGATGCCGTAGGCGAACTCAAGACCGGTGAGGCTGTTTTCCAGCGCCGTCATGCAGAGCGACGAGAGCATCTTGTCTGCACCGACAACGACAGCATCGTAAGTCAGGGCTGGGTCTTTGCCCGGGAAACAGATGTTTTCAAGAATACCGATCGCACTCTTCATGGCCGATACATTGATGACAGCTCCCCGGTAGCCCGCATCCTCAAACAGGATGTTGCTGCCGTTGCCCAGCAGATAATATTTGACATTCGCTTCCTTCGCCAGCTTGATGGCGGCGCAGAGCTGCGCCTCATTTTCCGGCAGGATAAAGACATCTGCCGGGCCGCCGATGCGGAAAGTGCAGTGCGCGCTGAGCGGCTCATTTTCTTTGTATGCAATGCCCACAGCGGACAAAGCCTGTTTCAATCGTTCCATTCGTTCTTCCTCTATCGGTAGAAAATCAGTCCATCGTGTCGTTCAGGCCCAGACGGATGAGCAGCTCCTTGGCGGCGTTATAGCCCATCTTCTTCTGGCGGTTATTGATAGCCGCCGTTTCCAGCACGACTGCGAGGTTGCGTCCGGGCGAAACGGGGATGATGGTGCTGGGGATTTTGACGCCCAGAATGTCATAATACTCGCTTTCCAAGCCGGTGCGCTGATAGTTTTTGGTGGGGTCCCATGCTTCCAGCTGGACGACGAGGTCGAGGCTTTCACTCACCTTGACCGCGCCCACGCCGAACACGCGGGCCACGTTGACGATGCCGATGCCGCGCAGCTCAATGAAGTGGCGGATGTTTTCCGGCGCAGTACCCATGATCTGACGGTTGGAGACCTTGCGCAGCTCCACGGCATCGTCGGCGACGAGGCGATGACCGCGCTTGACCAGCTCGATGGCCAGCTCGCTCTTGCCGATGCCGCTGTCGCCGAGAATGAGGATGCCTTCACCGTAAACTTCCACCAGCACGCCGTGGCGGGTGATGCGGGGAGCCAGTTCAAGGTTCAGTACGCTGATGAGGCTGCCCATCATGGTGCAGGTCGTCTCGTTGGAGCGCAGCAGGGCTACCCCGTGCTGCTTTGCAAGCTCCTGCATCTCCGGGAAGGGTTCCAGCTCCTCGTTGCGGCAGAGGATGACGGCCGGAGGCTGCTGGCGGAACAGCTGGTCAAGGCGCTCACGGCGCTTTTCCGGCGTAAGACCGGCCAGAAAGTTCATCTCCGCAAGGCCCATGATCTGTAAGCGCAGCTTATCGAAATAATCGTAGTAACCGGCCAGAAATAGACCGGGACGGTTGACCTCTGCGATCTCGACGCTGATCTTATCCAAATCGCAGGGCGTATAGATAACCTCGAGGCTGACCTTCTCGACCAGCCGCTTGAGCGAAACAGCGAAATTCCCCATTCGTTTTTCCTCCTGCATCCTCTGTGCTCCGCCATACCAAAAGGCAGCACAGTTTATCCTTTTTATATTATAATCGAGACGGACAGCAAAAACAACAATTCTTTCAGGAATCTTTTCTGGTTTTGCGCCAGCGCTTGCATCCGGGGGCCAAAACTATATAATAGGAAGCAGGGATAGAGTTTACTTTACATGAGTTTTACATTTCGCCGGTTTCCGATTTTACATTCCACTCGTATACTCATAATCAGGGATAGGACCGGTGAAATCCAGTGCAGGTCGTGTAAAAAGTTGAGACATGATCCTGCACGGGTCCTCTACGGCCGCTGTCGATGTAAACGCAAGCTTCAACAAGTGAGGAGTAAAACATGACTCTATTCAATGTCTTTTCTCTGCTGGGCGGTCTGGCTCTGTTCCTGTTCGGCATGGACATCATGGGCAAAGCCCTTGAGAAACAGGCCGGCGGCCATCTGCAGAAGATCCTGAGCAAACTGACGGATAACCCCCTCAAGGGCTTCTTCCTCGGTCTGTGCGTGACCGCCATCATCCAGAGTTCCAGTGCTACCACCGTCATGGTGGTCGGCTTCGTCAACAGCGGCATCATGGAACTGCATCAGGCCATCGGCATCATTATGGGCAGCAATGTGGGTACCACTGTCACCAGCTGGCTGCTGAGCCTTTCCGGTCTGCAGGGCGACAGCATCTGGATCCAGATGCTCAAGCCCACCTCCTTCAGCCCCATTCTCGCCTTCATCGGCATCCTGCTCTATATGGGCAAGAATGAGAAGAAAAAGGGCATCGGCACCATCCTCATCGGCTTTGCCATCCTGATGACCGGCATGACTACCATGTCCAATGCCGTCGAGCCCCTGCAGGGTGAGGCATGGTTCACCAACCTCTTCGTCCGCTTCTCCAATCCCATCCTCGGCGTTCTGGTGGGCGCACTGGTCACCGGCATCATCCAGAGTTCCAGCGCCAGCGTCGGCATCCTGCAGGCACTGAGCGCCACCGGCGTCATCACCTACGGCAGCGCTATCCCCATCATCATGGGTCAGAACATCGGCACCTGTGTCACCGCGCTGATCTCTTCTGTGGGCGCAAATAAGAATGCCCGCCGTGCCGCCATGGTCCACCTCTACTTCAACATCATCGGCGTCACGGTCTTTCTGGCCGGTTTCTACGGTCTGAATGCTGTGGTCCACTTTGATTTTGTGAACGAGACCATCGCCGCCTGGGGCATTGCTGTGGTCCACTCCGCCTTCAACATCGCGGCCACCCTCATCCTTCTCCCCTTTGCAAATGGTCTGGAAAGGCTGGCCATCCTCACCATCCCCGACGACGCCGAAAAAGAGAGCTTTGCTCTGCTGGATGAGCGTCTGCTGAACACCCCGGCTGTGGCCGTGGCCCGCGCCCACTCTGCTACTGCTGACATGGCCGAGCTGGCCCGTGTGGGCGTCATGCAGGCCATGAGCCTGACCCACACCTGGGATGATACGCTGGCCCAGAAAGTCCGGGATGAGGAAAGCAAAGTTGACCAGTACGAAGATGCTCTCGGCACCTATCTGGTCAAGCTGTCCAGCCGTGAGCTGAACCATGCGGACAGCCAGAGCGTGAATACTCTGCTCCACACCATCAGCGATTTCGAGCGCATCAGCGACCATTCCGTGAACCTTCTGGAATCCGCGCAGGAGATGCACACCAAGGAGATCAACTTTTCCACCGACGCCCGCGAAGAGCTGCAGGTGCTTGAGGACGCCGTGCAGGACGTGCTGAACCGCACCACTGACGCCTTCCGCAAGGATGACCTGCATCTGGCAAGCAAGGTCGAACCTCTGGAGACCGTCGTGGACGAGCTGGTGCGTGCCATCAAGGCACGGCACGTCGCCCGCCTGCAGGCCGGCAGCTGTTCCATCGAGTATGGCTTCGTGCTGGAAGACCTGCTGACCAACTACGAGCGCGTCTGCGACCACTGCAGCAACGTGGCAGTTGCCCAGATCGAGGTGGCACAGGACAGCTTCGACACCCACGCCTACCTCAACGACCTGCGCAGCGGCCATGCCTCCACCAAGGAGAGCGAGCAGTTCCAGCGCCGCCTGAACCGCTACCGTGAGCGCTATCTCTTCCCCGACGAAAACGTCACCGAAACGGAGGACAAACAGGCATGATCTATATCGTAGAAGACGATTCAGCCATCCGTGAATTAGAGCAGTATGCATTACAGTCCAACGGCTACGAGGCCGTGGGCTTCGAGTCCTCAGAACCCTTCTGGCAGGCCGTCCACACCGCGCCGCCGGAACTGGTCATCCTGGACGTGATGCTCCCCGGTGAGGACGGCTTTTCCATCCTGAAAAAGCTCCGCGCCGCCCCTTCCCTGCGGCGTCTGCCCATCATCATGATAACGGCCAAGTCCAGCGAGCTGGACACCGTGCGCGGCCTCGACTGCGGTGCAGACGACTACATCACCAAGCCCTTTGGCATCATGGAGTTTCTGAGCCGGGTGCGGGCGGCCCTCCGCCGGGCAGAGCCCGAGGCACGGCCCAACATCTACAGCTTCCGGGAGATCCTGCTGGACAATGCCCGCCACAGCGTCACCGTCAGCGGCGCACCGGTGGAGCTGACCTACAAAGAATACAGCCTGCTCCGCCTGCTGCTGGAAAACACCAACCTTGTCGTCACCCGCGAGACCATTTTGCAGGTGGTGTGGGGTACTGACATCTCGGTGGAGAGCCGGACCGTGGATATGCACATCCGCACCCTGCGCAAAAAGCTGGGCGACGCCGGAAAGTACATCTGCACAGTGCGGAAAGTGGGCTACAAGCTGACGGACAGCGAGGAGGAGCTCGAGCAATGAAACCACGCAGCATGGAAGAAAAAATAAGCTATCTGCTGTTTCTGATGGGCTTTGCGGGGCTGGCGTGTACCGCTGCGCTCTGCATCTTTGTGTTCCACAAGGCGTTCCGGGAGCAGGCCTGGACAGCCCTTGAGCGGGAAGCCGACCTTGTGGCTGTCGGCTGTGCGCAGGTGGACGCCCCCAGCCAGCTGGAAACTTATGTGGACGGCTCGCTGCGCATCACTCTCATCGCCTCGGACGGCAGTGTGCTTTTTGAGTCGGCCACCAACCAGCCGATGGAGAACCATCTGAGCCGCCCCGAGATACAGCAGGCCATGAAGAGCGGTGTGGGCCGCGACTGCCGCGACTCCCAGACGCTGGGCTATGAGACTTATTATTACGCCATGCTGCTGACGAACGGAGACATCCTCCGGGTGGCGCAGGACTCTGAGACGATCTGGTCGATTTATGACGCTGCTCTGCCTGCCATCGTGCTGAGCTGTTTCCTGATGATGGGCGCAGCCGCCATCATTGCCGGACTGCTGACCAAGAGCCTCGTCCAGCCTGTGCTCAAGATGACCGATGACCTCGACCACATCCAGGAGAATGTCCCCTACAAGGAGCTTATCCCCTTTGCCGAGAGCATCCACTCCGACCGGATGCTGCGGGAAAATAACGAGAAAATGCGGCAGGAGTTCACGGCCAATGTCAGCCACGAGCTGAAAACGCCTCTGACCAGCATCTCCGGTTATGCAGAGCTCATCGAGACCGGCATTGCAAAACCCGAGGATACGCCGGGTTTTGCCCGCAAGATCCATGTAGAAGCCAGCCGGATGATACAGCTGGTCAACGATATTCTGCAGCTCTCCCACCTCGACAATGTGAGCGAGACGGGTGCTGCGCCTGCAATGGAAACGGTCGATCTGCTGGATGTGGCCCGCGAGTGCGTGGAGCGCCAGAAGGTCAACGCCCGGCGCTCCTATATCTCCCTGACCTACCTTGGCGAGAGCGCCCCTGTGGCAGGCAGCCGCAGTCTGCTGGATGAGCTGTGCCAGAACCTGTGCGACAACGCCATCCGCTACAACCGCCCTGGCGGAAAAGTCCAGATCATCACGGCCTGCACCCGGGACGGTCACTGCACCCTGACCGTGAAGGACAACGGCATCGGTATCCCGAAAGAGGCGCAGACCAGCGTGTTCGAGCGCTTCTACCGAGTGGACAAGAGCCGCAGCAAAGCCACTGGCGGCACCGGTCTGGGTCTGGCCATCGTCAAACACATCGCCCGCATCCATAACGCCCGTATCAAGCTGGACAGCGTTGTGGATGAGGGTACCACCATCACCGTGATCTTCGAAACGGCTTCTTAACATTTCATGAGTTTCACGTCTGCCCGAATTTCCGGGCAGACGTTTTTTGTTGTGAGCGCAAAGTGACCGTCACGCAGTGCCTGATGCGCACCGAGTCCGGAGATGTCCAGCCCCAGCGTCCAGCAGCGGCGGACGGTGTCCGCACAGAGAGCTTCCAGTTCTGCTTCGGCGTCGGCAGGCAGGGCATGATTGCGTGAGAGCGCGTTCACCCGGAGAAGAAATCTCTCCCCTTCCCGCTCCACGCCGCAGAAAGCCCGGCGCAGGCGGAGCGGCCCAGATTCCAGAAAGAAACGATGCTCCCCTGTATCCGTCCAGCTTTTGCCCTGCAATAAGAGTGCCATTTCCGTCTGGGACTCGGTCAGCTGGCCGGTCTGTTCCGGGGTGATGATGAGGGCTTCGGGCCTGTAATGTGCATCCTCGTCTTCCAGCTCCACGACAGGCAGGATGAAGCCGCTGCTCTGCTGATAGAGCCGGGGCGCGGCCGGGGCAGCGTTTTTGATGCATTGCAGGAGATTTTCAGGCAGGACGTCTGATTCATCGGCCCGCTCTTTCAGTGTCTCTACCGAAAAGCTTCCCCCGAACACCCGGGACGCCAGCCGCCCGTAGGGTCGATGGAGAAACAGTTCTTCACAGGCAGCCAGCGTTCGCCGCACCGAATCCTGCCCGGCCAGAAGATATTCGCAGAGCCGCCAGTCTGCCCGCTGGGGCAGGGCTTCCTCAGCGGCAGAAATGGCAGAAGAAAGCTCGGGGCCTCGGCCCATACAGAGACGGATAGCGGCTTTGGCCTCGGAGGAATCGGCGGAGGCTTCCGGGAACTGGTACAGCAGGCCCACCGTCCAGCCGTCGCCGCTGGTCTCGACGAGAAGGGCGCGTATCATGCTTTTTTCGGTGTTGTCCCAATGCAAAAAGAGACAGAGCCAGACGACGAGGACGCCTGCGGCCATCAGCCGCAGCCAGCCCCGGCGGGTCATCGTGCAGCCTCCGCATTTACAGGCCCTTCGGCAAGGCGCTCACAGAGCAGCCGGACGGCACGGACGATAAACCCGAAGCGGAAGATCGCCGCCGCCAGCCAGAGGAGCAGGAACGCGGCATCAAAGCGGGAGATGCCGCCGAAGCTCCACGCCCGCAGGAGCTCATAGCCCGGGTAAGCCTGCGGTGCGCCGAAAAGAAGGGCCAGCCCCAGCGCATAACCTGAGGAAATGACGGCAGCGATGATTGGAAGCCACACGACAGGCTTTTTGCTGATTTTCGCATTATTTTTACTCATACAGAGAAGCGGAAAGGAGAAATATTCCGGGTAAAAAGATGCATCCGGAAGCACAAATGAATGTGCCGTCTCACCTGTCACGAGCACCTGCCATTGCAGCTGTCCGGCCAGCCCCAGCACACAGAATACGATGCCCAGCACTACGAGCCACCCGAGGACGGAGGCCATCCGGTCATACAGCTCACAGCCGAGGCTCCACCCTGCCCAGAGAAAGAACGGCAGCAGACCGATGAAGGCCATAGACGCAAACTGTTCCCAGCAGGCTTGTTGGAGCATTGCAGCCGTCCGGACAAGCTCAAAAAGATACCAGAGCAGAAAGGCGGCACAGATGCACTTTCCTGCAAAGCCCGGGCGGTTCAGACGGGAGGCGTTGACCGAGGCAAGCGCGGCAAGGAGCACGAAGGCCGCTGCCGCCAGCACATTGCTCAGCAGGACGGCGCGGACGGAGCCGGTCTGCCCTGCCCCGAAGATGGCGCGGCCCAGTTCTGCTGCCGTGACGCTGAGTGCCAGTGTCTGGGCCGAGAATGTCTGTTTTTGCTGCATTCAGGACCCCCTCCTTTGCCAGATGGTGAATGGGCGGCGGGACAGCGCCCGATAGTTGCGGCGGACGACGCCGTCCCCCAAAAAGACTGCGCCCGAAAGATAGGGCACCCCCATCGCGGAGATGGACGTCAGTGCGGCCAACACGCCCAAGGCCGCACACACCAGACCTACCGGCCCGGCCAGACCGGCGGCCAGCGTAACGCCCAATCGCAGCAATGTGGCCGGTTCGTACAGCGAGGGCGTCACAAAGACCGAGATGGCCGTGATGCTGGCTACGAGGATGACCGGCGTGCTCAGCAGTCCGGCCCCGATGGCGGCGTCACCGATGATGAGCGCTGCCACAAGGCTCACCGAGTGGCCCAGCGTCTGGGGCATCCGAAGCCCGGCCTCCCGGATGATCTCCAATAAGATGATGACCAGCAGCATCTCGGCAAAGAGCGGCAGAGGCGTCGCCTTTTCTGCCGCCGCGATTTTGAATAATAACTGCGGTGGGATGAGCTCGGGCAGATAAACCGCCAGACAGACAAAAACGCCCGGCAGGAAGATGCTGAGATAAAACGAGCCATATTTCAGGACACGCAGGAACGACGAAAAAACTGCCGTGGTGGCGTAGTCGTCGAGGCAGTCGAAGTTCTCGCAGAAAAGGGACGGCAGCACCAGCGCCGAGGGGCTGCCGTTGACAAGGATGACGATTTTCCCCTCACAAAGCTTTGCAGCGGCGGAAGCCGGACGCTCGGTATAGCTCACTGGGGCAAACAGCCGCCACCTGGCCGGAAAAAGCCACGGTACAAAGTAGCTGGAATCCAGCAGGACCTCCGGCTTTGCCTCCTGGAGCGTCCGGCGCACCCGCGCCACTGCCGTCTTGCCGGCCTTGTCTTTGCAGTAGCAGATGGCGTATTCGGTCTTCATGGCACAGTCGGCCTGTGCGGTCTCCATCACGAGGGTATCGGTACGGATGAGGCGGCGCAGTAAACTCAGGTTGACCCGCAGCAGGTCAGCGAATCCCTCCCGGGAACCACGGAGGTTTCCTTCCCCGGAGGGCTCTTCCACCGAGCGCGATTTCAGCCCCTGAACCGAGAAGACAAGCCCCTTTTTGCACCCGTCCAGCAGAAGCACGGCCATGCCGGCGGTCATGCGGCGGATGAGGTCGTCCATGTCCTTGACCGGGCTGTCCTCGGCGGGCAGACCGGAGTGATGCATCAGAAGCTCATACACCTGCGTACCGCTGTGAGGCATCCGCTCCGGCTCGAGGCTGGGCGTGTGACGGGTGGCGGCGTCCAGTAAAAGTGACCAGAGTGACTCGAGGCTGGCCATATTGTCGAAAAGGACGATGGCCCCCGGGCAGTGATAAAGCTCGATGCGCTTGGCATAAAAATCCGCCGAAGCGCCAAACCTAGCGTTGAGCGCCGCCAGATTTTCTTCCAGCGACGAGGAAAGCTGCAGCATACGGTATCCCCCTTTTCCTGCCAGTATTCCCCCACCAACGGTGCTTATTCAACCCACAAGGAGGGCCTTCTCGTGAAGCTTCTGATTTTCCGTACTCTGCTCATCTATCTCTGCGTTCTGTTCGCCATGCGGCTGATGGGCAAGCGTCAGCTGGGCGAACTGCAGCCCGAAGAGCTGGTATCTACGATCCTCATCTCAAATCTGGCGTCTATCTCCATCGAGTCGGAAGAAGTGCCGGTGACGGCCAGCCTCATTCCCCTCTTCCTCATCGCGGCTTTGGAGCTGCTGGGGTCGGCGCTGAGCTTCCGCAGCCAGAAATTTTTCAACCTGATGTCGGGCCGCCCCAAGACGGTCATCCTGGACGGACAAATCGACCAGAACGCTCTGCGCACCCTCCGGCTGACGACTGCCGACCTGCTGGAGGCACTGCGTGGCAAAAACATCTTTGACCCACGGGATGTCTCCTACGCCGTGGTGGAGACGAACGGCAGTCTCTCGGCGGCACTGCGCCCTGAGAAAGAGACCGCTACCCTCGCTGACTTGCAGCTGAAAGTGGAGCACAGCCATGCGACCATCCCCTTCGTGCTGGACGGACAGGTGCTCGAGGAAAATCTGCACTGGTGCGGCAAAGACCAGGACTGGCTCGAGCGGACAGCGCAGGCCAATACCCTGCTGCCGGAGGAAATTCTGCTTTTAGTGGGCAACGAGACGGAAGACTATTTTCTGCTGAAAAAAGAGAGCCGCCGCAAGGGCAGCTCCCGGTGAGAGGTGTGGAATGAAGCGAATTTATGCGTGTCTGTGCATCGTGGCAGTGCTGCTGGGTGTGGCCTTTTACAGCAGCTGGCGGGTGCAGAAGTTTGCAGAGGATATTTCGGATGACATCGACGACGCGATGGAGGCCATCCGGGACGAAGACCTCCCTTCCGCGCGGCAGGCACTGGCCGAGGGCGCTGAACTCTGCGACAAAATGCGGGAAGGGATGAATCACCTGCTCCGCACGCAGGACTTCACAGAACTGGAAGCTGCCCTTCGCGCTGCAGACGGACATCTCGAACTGAACGCCCCCGAGGAAGCATTTGGTGAACTGCGCCGGGCGCAGGTTCAGGTGGAGACGCTGGAATGGCTGTCACGTAGACTTGTGTAATTAAATCGTTCAGACGTGATTATATTTCGTGTAATCTATATTATTCGAAATTGTGCCGTCTCGTCCCGGCGCAAGATAAGTCTTATAAAAGGGATTTCATCTGCAAGACCATCCGATATTTCCATTGCGTTATCATTGTTTTTCTCTGTAACAATTCTATTTATAAGAGGCTGCCATTAAGTGTCCCTGGCTATATGGATTTTTATATATCCCATCTTTCAGCGTATCTTTCGAAAGATACAGACCTTATAGAAAGGGCTCTTTTCCCGTGTCCCAAAGGCGCAAAAAGCGCCCCATCCCCTGCCCTGCGGCAGAGAATGGGGCGCTCGTGCTTTTTTACACTTTACTTCTTACGGTCGCCCATCAGCTTTTTCAGCTCATTGAAGAAGCTTTCGACGTCCGCGAACTGCTGATAGACCGAGGCAAAGCGGACATAGGCCACCTCGTCGATTTTCTTCAGCTCCTGCATGGTCAGCTCACCGATGCGAACACTCGTCACCTCGCGGTCATAGGTGCTCATCAGGGTCTGCTCGATGCTGCTGACGGCGCGTTCCAGAGACTCGTAGCTCACCGGACGCTTGGCGCAGGCCCGAAGCATCGCATTGAGCAGCTTCTGCCGGTCGAACGGCTCACGGGAGTTATCCTTTTTGATGACGATGAGCGGCACCGTTTCCACGACCTCGTAGGTCGTGAACCGCATATGGCAGTTCAGGCACTCCCGGCGGCGTCGGATGCGCTCGCTGTCTTCGGTAGGGCGGGAGTCGATGACTTTGGATTCCTCAGCGCCACAATAGGGGCATTTCATGGTCGTTCCTCCTAGATTCAGGACAGATTTGCGTCAGGATAGAAGCTCAGTTTTTCTTTGCGTTTTTGCGCTCGCTCCAGGCCACCCATGCGGAAGTGGAGACACACAGCGAAGTGTACACGCCGCTGAGCATACCCATCATCAGGGGGAAGGCAAAGGTGAAGATGCTGTCCAGACCGTACAGCTTGGAGACGATGCACATCACACCCAGAGCCATCACCGTGGTGACGGTGGTGATGATGGTACGGCGGGCAGACTGGTTGACGGAATGGTTGACCAGCTCTTCGAAGCTGGCCTTCTTGCCCAGCAGGCCGCGGTTCTCACGGATACGGTCGTAAACGACGACGGTATCGTTGATGGAGTAGCCGAGGATGGTGAGCATGGCGGCGATGAAATTGCCGTCCAGCGGGGCGCGCAGCAGCACGAAGGTGCCGAACACCACCATCAGGTCATTGAGCAGGGCCAGAACAGCCATCATGCCGCCGGTGAGGCCGCCAATATTCTTGAAGCGGTAGGCGATGTAGGCGAGGATGAGCACCAGTGCGAACACCACGGCCACCAGACTCTTCTGAAGGAACTTGGTACCCATTGCGGCGCTGACATTGCTCAGAGAGAGCTGTGCAAAGGAGTTGTCCGGGCAGCTCTCATTCAGGGAGTCCAGCAGGGTCTGCACTTCGTCGGTGGTGACAGTCTCGGTGCCGGGCATCGAGATTTTCAGAGTCTGCTCCCCTGTTGCGACGTTCTCGCCGGTCTGCAGGGTCAGGCCGTTGCTGCCCAGTGCCTCGGAGGCGGCCTTCTGGACGGCAGACATCTCAAAGCTGTTCTCGTAGCTCAGGGTGATCATCGCACCGCCGGTGAACTCGGTGTCCAGATGGACGCCCAGCACCACAGCGCAGAGGACGATGGCTGCCATCAGGCAAGCGGAGAAGGTCAGGAAGCGCTTGCGCAGGCCGACGAAGTTGACCTGCTTCTTCTCTGCCGGGGTCTTGCCGGGAGCATCGGCACCGTAGAGGCGGGGGTCACGCAGAGCCTTGATAGAGGCAGCGCCCCGGATCATGGTACGGGTAGCGAAGATGCCGAACACGAAGTTGAGCAGCACACCGGTGAGCAGCGTGTAACCGAAGGCGTAGATGGTGCCTGCGGTCGAGGGGCCGAAGGCGAAGAAGACGAAGTGCAGGGCCTTGGCGAAGAAGCCGTCAGACGGGCCGAAGGCACCCATCAGCACGATGGCGACGATGACGATGGTCACGTTGCCGTCGATGATGGGAGTCAGGCCGCGGGCAAAGCCGCTCTTGAGAGCGCCGTCGAGGCTCTTGCCGCTGCGCAGCTCTTCCTTGATGCGCTCGGCAGTGATGACGTTGGCGTCAACGCCCATGCCGATGGCGAGGATGATGCCGGCGATGCCGGGCAGGGTCAGGGTGAAGCTCTCAAACACCGGGAAGTAGCCGGAGACGAAGGCCAGCGTAGCCGCCACCTGACCGGCCAGCGCGATGCAGGCCAGGAAGCCGGGCAGACGGTACAGAGCCGTCATCAGAACCATGATGAGGGCGAAGGCGATGACGCCAGCCAGCACCATGGCGCTCAGGCTGTTCTCGCCCAGACTCGGGCTGATGGTGGAGTAGCTGTCCACCGTCAGCGCAAAGGGCAGAGAGCCGGAGTTGATCTGGCGGGCCATCTTGACCACGTCCTCCTGCGTGAAGGGGCTCGACGCAGAACTGGTGATGATGGCAGAGCCGTCGGTGATGGCGGCGTTGACGCTGGCGGTGCTGACGTTCTCGTCGTCCAGCCAGATGCTGATGCTGCCGCCGGTCTGATACAGGCGGGTGGTCGCGTCGCCGAATGCCTTGGCGCCCTCATCGGTAAACTTGAGCGCCACATAGTACTCGGAGCTGCTGCCGTTGACGGGGCCGTACTGGGCAGCTGCGCTCTCCACCATCGAGCCATCGAGGACGAGTTCTCCGTCTGCACTGCTCCCCTCGCGGAAGGTCAGATAGGCGGTGGTGCCGATCTCCTCAATGGCGGCCTCGGGGTCGAATTCCGTCTCGCCCGACTGCCACGGGAACTCGAGGATGAGGCTGTCGGAGTTGTTGTCCACATACAGCTCATAGTCGGTCACGTTGAGGGCGACCAGACGGTTCTCGATGACCAGCTGAGCAGCCTCGAGCTGGTCGTCGGTGGCGTCATAGCCGTCGGAAGGGACGAAGGTGACGTTGACGCCGCCCTTGATGTCCACACCAAAGCGGATGTCTTTCGCGCCCTTGATGTAGGTTGTGGTCACATCACCGTACTTGACTGCGACGCCAAAGAATGCCGTATAGACGAACGCCGCGATCAAAAGCACAGTGAGGACAAGTTGCCATGCTTTGCCTTTAGTTTTCATATGAATCGGGAAACCTCCAAATATAATAAGAAGCTGTTTTCATAACCATTGCACACCGCCTGAACTGCCTTTTGGCGCACTCTGGCTATGAAAACAACTTCCAAATCCCCGCTGCGCCGTCAGAGCGGCAGCACAGCGGGGATCTTGTGCGATGAATCAGGCTTTCTCAGCCAGCAGCTTCTCGACTGCGGCCAGACGGACGCAGACACAGAGCAGGTCGGACGCAGTCTCCACTTCGTCCAGGCTGGGATAAGTGGGCGCGATGCGCAGATGGGCATCGTCCGGGTCCTTGTGGTAAGGGTAAGCGGAGCCTGCGCCGGTGAGGGTCAGGCCGCAGTCCTTGCACAGCTGGGCCACACGCTTGGCGCAGCCGGGCATGACATACAGGCTGATGAAGTAGCCGCCCTTGGGGTTCGTCCAGTGGGCGATGTCGCCGCAGGGAGTCAGCTCCTCATTAAAGGCCGTCTTGACGGCATCAAAGCAGGGTACCAGACGGCGGCGGTGCTTTGCCATGTGGGCCAGAACGCCTTCCTTGTTCTTGAGGAAGCGGACGTGACGCAGCTGGTTCATCTTATCATAGCTGATGATCATGACCGAGAAGCGCTTGCAGATGTACTTCATCATGGCTTCGCTGCAGGCCAGTGCAGAGACGCCTGCGCCCGGGAAGGTGATCTTGCTGGTAGAGGTGAACATGAAGACGCGGTCCTCAGTGCCGTACTTCTTGCACTCGTTCAGCAGGACAGGAGTCTCGATGATCTCGTCCGTCAGGTGGTGGACGATGTAAGCCTCATCCCAGAAGATCTTGAAATCAGGAGCAGCGGTCTTCATCCTGGCGAAGCGGTCGATGGTCTCGTCACTGTAGGTGTAGCCGTCGGGGTTGGAATACTGCGGCACACACCAGATGCCCTTGATGGTATCATCCTCTGCTACCAGCTTTTCCACAACGTCCA
>ERZ1673742.1926-NODE-1926-length-17037-cov-6.514898_pt1 | contig 17037 bp, 19 predicted proteins | sample MGYA00580208_ERZ1673742 | MGnify/ENA primary metagenome ERZ1673742 (study PRJEB41218, sample SAMN15661774) | gut metagenome | host: Homo sapiens | place: Canada: London | collected 2015-08-20/2019-03-30 | study: EMG produced TPA metagenomics assembly of...
GCTCGATATTGGCGGGGACAAGGTGGACGCCGGACGGGTGGTGCAGAATGCCCTCGTTGGGGGCGATGGGCTGCTCCGCGATGATCTTCTCCATCAGGGTGGAGAGCGTTGGGGATAATTCGTCAGGCTGCGACCAGCCTAACATCTGCGTGAGATTGCCTTGTGCATCGGCGTCGATCAGCAGGACTTTTTTACCTTGCCGAGAAAGACCAATGCCGAGGCTGGCGGCTGTGGTGGTCTTACCCACGCCGCCCTTCTGATTTGCCAGTGCGATTGTTTTCAATGGGACACCTCCTCCAACAAAAAAGGAGCCTTGCGGCCCCTGTTCTAACAAAGCTGTTGCTTCTTACAGTTATTCTTTTTTCGGGTGGTATTCTTTCTATTCTCAGTCTTGCTATATCTCAGTCTTATTAGATTTCGATTATCGAATGTCCAGAAGTTCGGAAATCGAATGTCTTGAAATTCGATTATCGAATCTCTGGAAATTGCAGAATAATCCTGCGGCGAAAATGGCGTATTGAAGTTGAAATAAACCACATTACGCACCAGAAAAGTTTTTCACATAAATCAGCGTAGGCCGCCCCAGCCCTTGCCGTTTACGCTCAATTAGACCGATGCCCTTGGCGCTGTCCAATTCAGAGAAAAGCCGTGCCGCTTTCTCAGAACGGCAGCGCAAAGTGGACATGACCTCCTCCGCTGTAAAGATAATAAAGACGCGATTCTGCTCGTCGATCCAGCCGTTCCGATAGGACAACTCCATACGATCCAGCAGCAGTCCGTACAGCAGTTTGGCATCGGTCGAGATTTCAGCAAAGCGGTCATCGGTCAGCAACAATTTGGGGATACGGAAGAAAGCGTATTGTTCACCGGAATGACCGTAGTAATAGGGTAGATTTAACGGCATAGGCGTCACCTCCTGCATCTGTATATAAAAACAAGAGGAAGTCAGCTTACGCTTTCTTCCTCTTGAACAATGTCAAATTATTGGGTAAGATAGTTCCAAAGAGTCCCCGGTGTTTGGGGTGACAACTGAAAATCTGTCTAATATTTGTCTAATAGCAGGTTCGATTTGAGTGCAAAACGAGCCAATATTAGGCGATATTTTCAGATACTCCGCAACAGGCAGTTCGATAAAAAAGCCAGTATTCATGCGGGTTTGCGGGCATTTTGAAGCATGACGTACTACAAGGCACGATCCGAACGATGTAGCTCCTAAGCGATAGGTCGGAGGTTCGAATCCTCTCGTGGGTGCCAAAAAGCCTTGGAAAATAACACTTCCAAGGCTTTTTCATTTTATTTTCTTTCAGCACCATGGAGTTTTTCTTCAGCCAAATATGCTTGCATATACAGGCGGTTTTTGCTTACAAAGCTGACGTTAAATCCACCCAAAAGGCAAGCGATATGCTTACAAATGCCAACATTTACCCTTTTTCACCAGTTTTTGCGGTGGTTTTCACCGCTGCATCGAGGATATCCGGTAACAGTTCCGGATGCTGCCGAAGCAGTATTTTCAGCTTCTCGATCGCATCGTTATCAATCTCTTCCTTCTCTTGTCCGCCGACCTTAGAAAAGAACCCAGAGTCCATTTCATGCGCAATGAGCTTTCTATCCTCGTCAAAGCCATGGGCATAAGTGTCTGTTACCATTCTGGCCTCAGCATGTCCCGTGTCCCCCTGAACAGCCTTGATATTGCCGCTGCTCAGTTTCAGCTTCAGGGATGTGCTGCTGTGGCGCAAGCTGTGGAATACAACAGGCCGCAGGTCATTCTTTCTGATCAGCTTGTTGAAGCTCTTATCGATCACTCTTTGTTCATAAGGGTTCCCATTGATCTGCGCCACGACCAATCCATAATCTTTATATTCATTACCCAAAAGAGCCTTATTCTCCCTCTGCTGTTCCTTGACCTTTCGAAGCTCTTCTACAACGGCTAAGGGAAGATATACGATTCGGTTGCTGCTCTCCGTCTTAGGTGCCTTCAGAACCAGTGTTGTCGTACATTTCTTGGGCATAACCGGCGGGAATTTGAACAGCACCGTACTGCGGTGAACCTGTTCCAGTACCTTAATGCTATCGTTGCTACACCGGCGCAATTCGCGGTCGATCTTCAGGTAGGCTTCTCCCGATGCAACAAGAGCATCATCCATAAAGACATGGTCCCACTGTAGTCCCAATATCTCCCCTAATCGCATAGAGCATCCCAGCGCTAAATACATGGCGATCCGCAGCACTGGATGGTCACAGACATCGAGTGCATGTATCGCTTCTCTGTCTGACCATACCGCTCGTTTCGCAGCCTTACACTCCGGCAGCGTTGCTCCAATAACCGGATTGACGGGTGTATACTTCCAAACCACAGCCTTATTGAACGCCGATTTTAACAGCTTGTGGACCTTTGATACGGTATTCGCGCTGACTTTAGCCCCTGTGTCGAGATGTCCAGATACAACGACCGCAGGCTGGTCCAAGAGCATCGTATAATAGGCATCCATATCCTTTACGGTGATAGATCTCACATAGCGATTGCCGAGGTACGGCCTGACATAGTTTTTCAGCAAACTGATGCTCGATGAGTAGTAGGAGTTGCCCCACTTCTTCAAGCCATAGACCTGTATGTACTCATCAAGGAACTCAGACACTGTGATATCCTTTGTCTGCTGCACAACGCCCTTGGAAAGCCTTGCTGGCGGCTCAAATGTGCCATTTGCCTTTGCCATTTTGATTGACCTGTCTCGAATCACAGCCTCATCTTCGGTCTTAAAGGTTTCCGTGCGTGGCGAAGCCTCACCGGGGCAGCGATAGACCACCTGATACCTGTTTCCTCTTTTTCGAACTGACATAGTTCATCCTTCCTTTCGAATCACATTTTGTATATAATAAAGGCGGGCAGTCACTCAAATATTGAATGCTGCCCGCCTGGGTATTTAAGCCGATGTGCGTTCACCCTTCAGGAACGCTATAAATGAATCACGCGGAATTCGGTAATGATTCCCTATCCGCAGCGCTTTGATCTTTCCAGAATTAACTAAATTATATGCCTTATTCCTGCCGATCATCAGTGTGTCGGCAATGTCCTCTACGTTGAGGACCAACGGCATATCTTCATATTTAACATAGGTCATGTAGTACACCTCTCAATCGACGCGAGCATATGTACTAATATATAATGCTCGTTTTCAGTTCTTTGCTTTGCGGTAACTTCATCAATCCGCCTCGTCGCGCTTCACATCAATGTGATATTCGAATATCCGCGAATGTTCGCATCGTTCACCCGCTTGACTGTGGCAGCTTCAGGAATTGCTTGCTTCAGCATCTTAGACAGCGCACGGCTAAAGGTAGTCATGTTCAGTTGAGGATAGCCCTCTTCCTCTGCGTACTCTAAGTACGCATCATACAGCTCGGCCGTAGTCACCTGTGAACCCGTCTCAAATGAAATGCAGTCCTCAACAAATGCCTTGGCCGCCAAGAGTGCTTGGTTTCCTTCTTGCGGCGCGTACTCAGCAGGGACAGGAACTCTTGTGGGAACCCAGTTTCGAGCAGCCAGTTCCTGATACGCCATACAAGCTTCATGGACAATATAGGGAGCCTCATCCAAAAAATGCTGGTATAAATCAGGTATCCGTTCGGATTCCTCGACATTTGGGTCAGCAAAAGGCACAACAATCATGCGATTGAACAGCGCATCTTCATGTTCAGCCCGATTCACCTTAATCGAGTGGTTACCGGCCATCATAAGCAAAGGTTTTCTATAATAGGTAAAGCTCTGCTTATACTTCACTTCGCCCTTCACCGAATCATCGCCGCAGAACGTCTTCAGAACACCGATTGCATTTTGCGGCAATGTCCCGTTGGGCAGATCAAGGCAGCTGGCCAGCAGCTTTCCGCACAGCGAGCCGGTCGTAAACCGTCCGCCAAAGTCAGCAATGGACTGGACAGACTCAACGTTTTCTCGCCCTAATAGCTCCTGCACAAAGCGTCCCCATTGGCTCTTGCCGGAATTGCTCGGTCCCAGCATCACATAGAAGTATTTCAGCTGCGTGCCAGTCATAGCAATAGCAAGCATTTCCAACAGCTGACGCCTTACGTCCGGGTTTCCTGAGCTGATCTGCGCTGCAAACATCTCAAAATAGTCCCCCCTCATCGGAGGATCTAAAATCTGTTCACACGACAGATCGAACGCATGGAAGAAATTGTCTTCTGGGCAAGGCAGATGGGCCTGAAGACTGATTAAATTCAGCGCTCCATCGTTGCAGTTGATGGTATCGCGGGGCGGCTCTAAGTTGGACAGTTCCGGAATATCGGGATGCGACATCAGGCCGCGATAGAGTCTGTGATAGTCAGATGCCGTCAAACTACCGCGAATATCATCGTACTCGTAAAGCATGGTGCGGATCTCTCGAAGCGCAGCATCCTCGCTCACAAGCTTGCGCCAGCAAGGCGAGTGATACATGCAGAGAATACCGTCGTATTTCATCCAAGTCCCTTGAGAGACAACGTAGGATTCCAAGGCAACAATGTCTTTGGATTCCTCCCGGCTGCCCAATCCCGAAGAAATATCGGGTGGAAGCATCGCAGCACGCTTTGAGGAAGTCCTGATCGCCAGCACTTCTGGGATTTTGCCCTTCTCCAATTCAGTATAATCTCCTGTTGGAATACACTCGGGCTTCTGATCGTGACAAAAAGATACAAGAGCAGGGACGATTTCGGGCTCACCATAATCCCCTCTCGGTATATCTTCAATCGGCATCGAACTGACCTTAGGCAAGCCGTCGGTCAAATCGTATTGAGCACATTGCGTCTCGTTGTCTTCAGCATCTTCTAAGGACTCAACAGGCTCTGAATAATTACCCGTCGGAATATCTTCGGGAACGTATTCAGTCAGCTTTTTGAGCCCTTTCCAAAAGCTGCCAATGCCTTCAGGGATGTCGGTACAACCGACATCCCCAATGTGCTGAAAGCAATCAAAAATAGACATAATCATCACCTCAAATCATCGCAAAATCATTCACAGCATTTGGCTTTTCAACACCACTCTGGTAAGCCATTGTATAGCTTTCCTCGGAGTGTCCCTGCATCGTTCCACTCCAGCTTCTACGCAACTGCTCTTGAACCGCTACCGCGCGAGCCAGGTCCTCATTTTGCACACGTGCAACAGCACTGGAGCGCGCAGTAAATCCAGCCCGGATAACGATAGGTTCTTCATTCCCTCCGGGGATATTAGGTGCTGATACAACTGCCGTAAGTGAAAAGTCAGGAATTTCATCCCAAGAAGATGCGATATAAGTTGCCTTGTGATCATCGCAGATGTAGTAGGCAAACCATCTCTGGTCCTTCTTAGCGTCCGATCTGATGATCAGTGTGCCGGAAAACGAATTCTCATCAATTGCTCTGCCGTTGGCGTACATACGAAGAAGCAGCACTTCGCTCTGAACTCCCGGAGCAGCATACCAGAGCTTTCCATCTTCGGGCGTACGGACAATGGCAAAAGTTCCACGCTTACCATTCAGGAAAGCGGACTCAGCGTTAGCAATAACATCAATAGTCGAAATAGTCATAACAAAAACTCCTTTAATATATTCTCGCCACCCGTAGGTGACGAGGTCATAATACCAAATCGGAGGGGCTTTGTATGTGACAATCTGAAAGCAAAAATGTCCCAACACAACTTTTCAAGAAAGGATCGCCCAACAATGCCCAAATATGTAAGTCTCGAACGCTTCTTTGTTTTACGAGAATCAGGCCAATTAAGTGAAAAAAATTTTATAAAACTGGATAGAACCGTAAAAGCCACAAATCGAGATTCTATTCGCGTAAGCATTCGTTCACTTATAAATGATCTTTCCAAAATTGGGATTAACATCTCCATATTTAAGCGGGGCAGGAGATACCGTGTGACTGAAGAAATTGCAGACTTTTTTCTCTACTTCTTGGATTATTTCCAATACAAATATGATGGGCAGATACGTCAAAAGCAATTTGAGGATATTCCTCAAATCGACCTTATCGGACTAAGGATGTATTTTATCGAAGCGCTGTATAGTGCCGAATATAATCAAAGTTTTGTAGAGGACACAGTGAAAGGATTCGAAAGAGTCACTGGATGTCCCACAACTTCTTCCACCTTGCAAACAGGTAATTTTACCGTTGATGCCATCAATTTTCTTAAAGAAATGCAAGAAGCAGTTACTCCTAAAGTAAGAGAAGAAGCCCCTCCTGTATTTGATCTGGTAGAATTCATGTATAATGAAAGCCTAAAGGTGCCAGATTCTGAGTCAAGTCCTTATTCTATCAAAGTTAAATCAGTGTCTCCATCTGATACCGAGAGTGTTTCTGCGCAAATATCCAAATCGTCATTCGATACGCAAGAGTCAATGCCCTCCTTGCATATAGGTAGGCCCCTCAACAAGCAAGATTGGAATGAATTAACAAGTTTAATTGAATACGCATACCGATATAATTGGTATCCAAGGCTTGTTAATGCATGTATAGCATTATTCAAAGATTATTGCGACCAACGCGGAATTATTTATAGCGACAATCCTACAACTGCATCACAGTTTCCAGGGGATAAACCCGCCTCGGCGGATGGGCAGATGGGCGGCAACAAATAAAAATATCGGGAGAAAACCGCTATATAAGCGTGAATTCCCCCAATATTTCAAGTTTTATCTGCCTATCCGTCCATCTGCCCACTGTTCCATATCTGCCCGTTTCACCCTCCACTGCTTCCCAATCCTGAACGCCGGCAACTCACCAGACTGGACCATCTTGTAGAAGGTGTTCTTCCCGATTGCCAGCAGCTCCATCACCTCTCGGGGCGTCAAATACTCGTTGAGTTCCAGTGTGCCGTCATAATCCTCACGCTCATAGCCGAACTCATCGTAACGGTCATCATATCTTGTCATCGTAAAAACCTCCTATGTTGTAATTGGCATAATGCCTTATATCCTTGTTGTCTCCTTTCGTCCCATTTAGCGTTATTTCTTACATCTCAACCGTATATTATTAGTAAGAGAAAGAGCCAGAACCCGAAGATCCTCGACGATCACGGGCTCTGGCTCTTTTTCGATTTTGCAGAGAAAATGATGGATTTTCTGCTCTGCAAGCTGCAAATCAGCAGAAAACACAAGAAAAATGCGAAAGGAGACTATGACTATGCTGCACCACTTACTGCGTCTCATCCGCACGGTTTTAGCGGAGATCGTCGGCGTTCTGCTGCGAAAGACCGTGTTATCGTGATGGACGCAAGGGACAGGAAGGGAGAAGATCACCAAGGATAATCAGAACTTGAATACCAACAACATCATTGAAATTTTGCTGGCCGCTGCCGCCGCGCTGCTCTGTGCAGCGATTGACTATTTTACAAAGGAGAAAGAAAACGATGACTGAACATTACACCTGCCGCCACTGCGGAGAAACGATTTTGACCACCCCGATCTGGATGAACGAGAGTCCTTTATGCGAGAGCTGTGCTGAGGAAACAACGATGCTCTGCTCCCACTGCGGTGAGCGCATCTATCGAAATGACAACGCCGGAGACGAATCCACACCGCTCTGTCAGGACTGCTATGACCGTCACTACATAAACTGTCACAACTGCGGCGATCTCATCCGTATTAGCCAGACCTATTACGCCTGCGAGAGCGACGGCAACGAATATCCGTTCTGCTACGACTGCTACACGAGCCGCACTTCCCGCAAGCCAATTCAGGATTATTACTACAAACCCGAGCCGCTGTTCCGCGGAGAGGGCAATCGCTATTTTGGTGTAGATCTGGAAGTGGACGGAGCCGGTGAGGACGATGACAACGCCGCCGAGGTCATGTCCATCGCAAACGGCAGCGGCTTGGAAAACCTCTACTGCAAGCATGACGGCTCTTTGGACGACGGCTTTGAGATGGTGACGCATCCCATGACGCTCGCCTACCATCAGGCAGAAATGCCGTGGGCGGCCATCTTGCGGAAGACCGTGCAGATGGGATACACGAGCCATCAGGCGGGCACTTGCGGGCTCCACGTTCACGTCAACCGCAATGCCTTCGGTGAAACAGAAGCACAGCAGGACGCCGTGATCGCCCGCATTCTGTACTTTTTCGAAAAGAACTGGGAAGAACTTCTGAAGTTCAGCCGAAGAACGCAGCATCAGCTCGACCAGTGGGCGGCCCGTTATGGCTATAAGGACCAGCCAAAAGAGCTCTTGGACCACGCCAAGAAGAGCGCTCACGCCGGTCGCTATACCAGCGTCAACCTCACCAACAAGAACACCATTGAGTTTCGCATTTTCCGTGGAACCCTCAAATACAACACGCTCATTGCCACATTACAGCTCCTTGACCGAATCTGTGATGTGGCTCTTTTCATGTCCGACGAGGAGTTGAAAGCGATGTCTTGGACGACCTTTGTCTCCGGCTGCACACAGCCAGAGTTGGTGCAGTACTTGAAGGAGCGGCGCTTGTATGTGAACGAGCCGGTAGAAAGCGAGGCGGAGGTCTGATGTGCTGCTTATTCGGTCTGATCGACAGCCGGAACCAATTCAGTGCCAAGGAGAAGAGTCACATCCTCTCCATATTGGCGACGGAATGTGAAGAGCGCGGCACTGACGCTACCGGCATCGCGTACTGTTCTCACCGGCATTTGAGCATCTACAAGCGCCCCATAGCGGCACACCGGATGCGGTTCCGTATTCCGGCAGACAGCAGGGCCATCATGGGCCATACCCGTATTACCACACAGGGCGATGCGCGGAAGAATCGAAATAATCACCCGTTCCTCGGCTACGCGGAAAACAAACCGTTCGCTCTTGCGCACAACGGCGTACTTTGGAACGACGGCATTCTTCGCCGCACCAAGCACTTGCCGAAACCAAGGATTGAGACGGACAGCTATGTAGCCGTCCAGCTCCTTGAACAGAAAAATGCCCTCGACTTTTCCAGCCTTAAAGACATGGCGGAAACGGTCGAGGGTTCTTTTACATTCACTGTGCTGGATCAGCGGGAGAATCTGTACTTCGTGAAGGGGGATAATCCGCTGTGTCTCTATTACTACCCACACTGCGGCCTGTACCTGTATGCGTCCACCGAGGATATCCTGAACCGTGCGCTGAAACGGCTGCATCTGCCCATCGGCAAGCCGGAGCGCGTCGAGCTGAACTGCGGAGACATCCTCAAGCTCCGCCCCACTGGGCAGATGGAAAGGGCCTCTTTCGACGCGGCGAACCTGCTTTGCCCATGGAGCAGCTTTTCGCTGTATCCCGTGCAGAGAAAAGCCGTCCCGCAGCAGCCCAGAGCTGAGCAGGAATATCTGGATACGCTGAAAGGCGTCGCCGCCTACTACGGCTACGAGCCAAGCTCTATTGACGAACTGCTGGACGTGGGCTTTTCCACCGATGAAATTGAAGAACTGTTATACGAAAGGATGATCTATTGATGAGCATTTACGAAATCGACGCAAAGGTCAAAGAGTTAAAGGAGCTGCGAGATATGGAGGCCGAGGTAAAGTCCTCCATCGCGGCCATTGAAGATTCCCTGAAAGCTGAAATGCTGGCAAAGAACACGGATGTGCTGTCCGGAAAGGACTACCTCATTACTTGGAAAACCATCATTACGAACCGTTTTGACAGCGCCGCCTTCAAGCTGACGCACGCAGATCTGTTCAATCAGTTCAGCCGCAGCACCACTACACGGCGTTTTGTCATTGCGTAAGGGGGATTGCTCATGCAAGTTGTTATTGTGGAACCTGAGAAGAAACCGGTCGTGCAGAACATCGACAGCGGTCTTGCTTCCATGCAGCAGCTCGTCGGCGGAACCATTCAGGCGGTCTATCCATTTGAGGAACCGGTCGCCCTGATCTGCAACGATGAGGGAAAGCTGCTGAACCTACCGCTAAATCGCGCGCTGAGAGATGGTAATGGAGCTATCTACGACATCGTGGCGGGGACCTTCTTCCTCTGCGCGGCCCCAGTTGACAGCGACCGCTTTGAAAGCCTGACCGATGAGCAGGCGCAGACCTACATAGAGCGCTTTGCGATGCCGGAGCAGTTCATCAAGGTCAACGGTGCTATTGTCGTCCTGCCGTACCTGTAAGGCGTCCCGTTAGGGCATACCCCAACGAGACGCAAAAAAAGAGTCCCATTAGGGTCGCTTCCCGCATTTTGGAACGTGCCATTTGCGGAGAGGACCCTAATGGGACTGATATTTCAATTCTGATGACAAAGCAGCCAGTCCAACAGGTCGGGATAGTCCTTTTCATCAGCTGCCACCTGCAAAATGATATCGCTCAGCTGCGGCTGTGTATATGTCAGCTCCACGCCGTTGACAGCCAGAAACACCAGCATGGCGTGCGCGCCGATTCGCTTATTTCCATCCACAAAGGGATGATTCTTGACCAAACCGAAGCAAAGCCGAGCGGCCTTCTGTTGTAAGGATGGGTAAGCATCCGCGTTGTCAAAGCTTTGAAACGGAGCTGCCATCGCAGAATCCAGCAGACCTTCGTCTCGGATGCCGTCTGAACCGCCAGTCTGCTCAATCAATTGCTGATGCAGCATAAGGATCTGCCGCTTACTGAGTGTCTTCACTTCGCCAGCACCTCATACGCTTCCTGATTCTTCTTTAGCAGACGCGCAGAGATGTTCATCACATCTTCGTCCTCCGCTGCCTGAAGCTGCTCCGCCTGGCTGAACTCGATGATCAGATAGCGCGGGGTGTTATTCTTCAAAATAACAGCAGAGCCCCGCTCGTCCACGAGCCTCGCCACTTTGGAGAAATTCTGATTGGCCTCGGTGATGGAAACCAAGTTATTCGTATTGACCATCATGTATATCACACTCCTTTGCTGATAGTATACACGAGAAATAGGAGAAATACAACCTATAATTTATCTGCTATCAGAAGTATTGCACATATGCAAGACAAAACGAGGTTAAACGAAAAAGATATGCCACAGCATCACGAAATGTGTTACAATGACCGCAAGAGGTGAGATTGCTATGCTTACAGAAGTCAAAAACCTTCAACGCACAGAGAAAAGCACCGTAACGCTGGTCATTGATCCGGATACCGGTACTCGCTATATCCGTAAGGAGCTGTGTGGCCCGCACCCTATTTATGCACAGCTTCAAGCCCTCTCGCATCCCTACCTCCCCAAGATTTTTCATGTCGAGGAAGCCAGGGCTGGCGTTGTATTGATAGAAGAATTTATTGATGGGGCAAATTTGGCGGAAATCACCCTGCCGGAAAAACAGGTCATGGTCCTCATGGAGGAACTCTGCGAAGTATTGGTATTTCTCCACCAGCACGGGATCATTCACCGCGACATCAAGCCCTCCAACCTTTTATTGGCTCCCGATGGCCATATCCGTCTTATCGACTTTGATGCTGCCCGTGAAGAGAAAAACACCGGCGGCAGTGATACTCGTCTGCTGGGGACCAAGGGCTACGCACCGCCTGAACAATACGGCTTTGCTCAAACAGATGCCCGTGCCGACATTTATGCCGTAGGCGTTACGATGAAACAGCTCCTGGGCAAGCGAGCCGATTGGCGTCCCTATCGACATATTCTCCGTAAGTGCACTGAATTTGCGCCTAAACATCGCTACGCCACAGCAAAATCATTGCTTTTTTCATTAAAGACACGGACACTTCAGCTCTGCCTGCCCTGGATCATCCCTATCGTAGTGCTTTTGAGTGCAAGCATCCTTGCATGGTGGTATCACAGCAATCAGGCTGAGATCACCGAGGCCCGTTATCCTGATGAGGCCTTGTTGTTTTATGCCGTTACAGAGGATCATTTGATTGCAAATGCAGGAGAGTTGAGAACAACTGGGCAGGAGCTGACCATGCATGTCGATTTGGACGGCGACCGGAAAAAAGAGCTTGTTCGATTGTACGCTGCTGATTCTGGCACTATTCAGTGCGAGGTCATCTCTGGCAATCAGAATGCTGATGGCTCCCTCTGCGGAAAAGAATTTTTAAGCTTTGCCGCCGCAGAAGTACCACTCGCAGACTATCTCGCTTCCGTCACACAAGATACTCTCTTTGAAAACGAAGTCATTTCTGACGAAGTGCTCCCCGTAACGATATCCGAGGCGTTGCCTGATGGGCGCACGGCTTCTATTCTCACCGCAAATCCTTTATCCGGTATCTCAGAACTCCCCGACGAGCTCTACGTTCAGCTAACCTGTGTGGATCTAAATCCCGAGGAGAACGATGGAAAGGAAATCGTATTATCGGTAGGTGACTTATCAGCCGAATCTGTATCCGCCATTTATTCTTATACTAGCTCCGAGAATGTAGCGGCTTATCGCGGGCGCATTTGGGGCGGCGGCAACACCAAATTGACTTCGGACGGGTATCTGGAATCGGAGCTCCTGCGCAATCCGTACCACGGCTTTAACACCTATGGGTACAATTCCAGCACTGGTATCACGCCGTATGACGAAGTGGACTATGAAAAGTATCTTTTTGCTGTAGAAGGAAATTTAAGTTTAGAAGAATGGAACACTGCTCTTAGCTCTTAATGACCGAAAAGGCCGCTGGATCATCGTCCAGCGGCCTTTCCTATTCCAGCACTTCAATATTATGATCGTACAGCAGTTCATTTGCATCGATAATTCCCTTGTGATGACCAATGGCATAAAGCAGCAGTGCGTCGCGCGGATCTCTCGGGTATAACTCCCGGTATCCTGCCTGTTTCAGCAGCACTTGTACTTCTTTTTCATCCAGCTCAAGGCCGAAGGCCAATGCGATCACCTTGTCTCGCGAGGGATACTTTTTCCCCAAAAATATCTGATATACGTAGGCCTTATTTAGGTTTGAACGACGCACGACGTCTGCCTTGGTGCAGTCCTTTCTTTTCAGCCACCGCTCCAAATACTCCGGCAGACTATCGATCTGCATCTCACCGCGATTCTCTGCAAAGTAGTCCAGAATATTATCAGACCGGGAAATCTCATGCGCCAGCTCATCTGTTGTTTTCATTGATCTCACCTCTGCCAATATATTACTCTTATTATAGCACAAAAAGGTTAGCTGGTAGCTAACCTTTTTGTGCTTCAATTTTGTTACCATGCAGACAGAACCAAATCAAGAAAGGAGCACCTAACATGATCTCGGCAGTACTCTCTATTATCCTTGTCAACATTCTCTATCGGCTATACGCAAAGCTGATCGGCGCAGACGTAATGTTCTTCAGTGGGAAGAAAAAGCTCGCCGCTTACGTCGTCGTATGGGCCCTTCTCTTTGCGTCTACCGGAATATAGCAAAACTGCGACGAACTCTCTCGTCGCAGTTCTTTTCGAAAAATCGACCGTCTTTGACATTCTTCGCGCAAACCCCCGATATAATACGAACAACTTTTCTTCTCTTTACTGCTTCATTAAAAAAAGTTTCAGCACATCCTCTGCGAGCTTCAATTCTCTCTCCGTGCAGCGTGACAGCAATTCCTGCACACCGGAAGCGTCTCCCGGATCATAACCGGAACCGTAAATAATATATTCCATCGGCAGGTGCATGGACTGTGACAGCTTAATGAGGGTATCGATGGACATCTGTGATGTCCCAACTTCCAACTGTCCGTAATAGCCCGTGCCGATATCGGCAAGTTCAGACATTTTCTCGCGGGTCAGTCCCAGTTCCTGCCGCCGCTGCCGCAGGCGCTGGCCGATCTCAATAAGCTGTTGCTTTTCCATTACGTTTCACCACCTCTTTTTCGTTATTGTAAAGGATAAAAAGATGTGATAAAATACGCTATAAGATATCGATATTCGCTATTTTATGATATGGAGGGCAATTTATGTACTGCCGATTTTGCGGCGCAGAAAATCCAGATGAAGCTGTTTTCTGCAAAAAATGCGGAAAGAAGCTGACCGCAGCAGAATTTGAAAATGCGCAGAGTGTTTCAGCGTCTTCGCCCACGCCGCAAGCCGTTCCTCCTGTGCAGCAAAATTTTGCTATTTCATGTCCGTACTGTCACGCAGGAGGAGAAAGCTGCCATCCCATTGTAAAAACAGATGTTCAAACCTCCGGCGGAGGATACGGGTTCTGGAACGGATGCTGTGGGCTGATTTTGTTGGGGCCTGTCGGATTGTTGTGCGGCGCCTGCGGAAGCTCTGTTAAAACAAAGGTTCGAAACGAAACATGGTGGGTCTGCCAAAAATGCGGAAAGGAATTCATATCCAAGCAGTCTGCGATAGAACGGGCAAATCTTTCCATGCAGGCGGCAGCGCTCTATTCTCTGATTGCTGCATTGATTGTGGGTTACTCTGTGTGCGACAGTGAGATCAGCAGCTTCTGGACCGTGGCAATTGCAGTACTTGTAATTATCGGACTGTGGGCATCTATTCCGATGTCTATGGCAGAAAGCACCGGACTGCCTGTAGAGCAGCTTCTGACGCCGGAAGAAAAGTCCGCCTTCCGCACGAAGTTTATTCTGTTGTGCACAGCAAGCATTTTAGGTGGGTTATTGCTTGGGCTTTCTTCAATTGGATAAAAACAAAATACATGCGGTGCTCATGAAAATCGGGCACTGTGCAGGATGCCACCAGAAGCCGGAACGAAGCTTTTTCTGGAACGGCTATCAGTTTCCTGTCTGCGCCCGCTGTACAGGGATCGTCATCGGCCAAACGGCAGGGATTCTGTCCTACACCGTTCATAAAATGCCATGGCGCCAGAGCAGCTTCTTTCTCTTTGTGATGTTTCTGGATTGGTTTTTGCAGAGGATGAAGCTGCTGCAATCCACGAATACCCGCAGGCTGGTGACAGGGCTTTTATGCGGGTATGCTCTGGGGCAGTGCTATATCACCGTTCTTTTGAAAGCAATTCAAATCATAAGCAATTATTTAGGAGGGATTGTATGAGTTACCAGTGCAAAAAATGCGGAAGTGAGGTGCCGGAGGACGCTCTCTTTTGCAGCAAATGCGGAGAGAAAATAAAGGCACTTCGCTGCCCGGGCTGCGGGAAACGGCTGCCGGAGGATTCCGCGTTCTGTACCTATTGCGGGGCAAAAATCGTAATTGAGCAGCCGGCATCTCCGCAGCCGAGCGAGCAGCAAACGGCGGACGATGCCAAAGCTGCTCCGGAAACCGCTGTTCCGGCAGCAGCGGAGCCGTCCCCCTCAGAACAGCAGCAAACGGCCGCCAACCAGAAAGCCCCCGACCAGAAACCGCAGCCCGCAGAAGCCGTTGCACCTTCCCCGCCTGAAAAGCCGGAAAAGGAAGAGGTCGAATCCGGTAAGCAGCCGCCTGCGCCTGCCGCAGGAGAGGCCGAGGCAGTCTCGGGCAATGATAATGCAGATGAGGCAGTTGTCGCTCAGCATCATTATCACCTGACCCGACGCGTATTCGCATTTAGGAGAATATGGCTTTCTTTCTCAAATTTTGAATCGACAGATTTTGATATATCAAATTCTTCTGTCCTGATTTCGGATTCAAGAGATACATCTTCAAAAGAGAAACTGGATATTGTAGATTTGCGGCAAATTTCTGTTGGGATGGAAGTTTCGCCTAAATGGTTGTGTATTGCTCTATTTTTCACATTTGCTTGCCTACTCGGACTCGTTAGAAATATTAGTGTTGTTGAGACGTCTCCAATATTTTTTATTGCTTTTATGTCATGGATAATGACATGGCAGAGGAAGATCGTCCTCTACCGTAAGGATGGTAAGCGAATTGCCATTCGCGGCAGGGAAAAAGCCGTCATGCTGGAGCTAAGGCAGGATCTCTTGCGTCGGATCGAGGCCGAGCCGGAGTATACGGGAGATCTCAGCGACGTTGTCATCAAAAACTCGCAGTATTATCTTCCGGAGTTTGAAAAAGCGAGACGTAATGAGAAGTGCCGGTTCAACTGGGCAGCGTTTCTCTTCGCCGGCGTTTTTTCCTATTACCGTAAAAGTCAGGATATATTCTGGCAGTACTATAAGTGGCCGCTCATCATTTACGCTGCAATCCTGCTCGGCATTTCCGGCTCGGGCTTTCTGGCCGTCAAAAGCGTGGGTGGGATCATCGGATGGCTGATTGCTGTTTGTGTTTTGTCTCTCGCCGTCAGTATTTATCTGCTGATAACCTGCATCCGTTTTGGCAAAAGCTTCAACAGAGAATACTATCAGCACTGCATGATCCTGGCGGAAAGCTCTGAGCTTGCACCCCGCACTGCGGGAGTCTCTGCGAAAAATGCGTTCCTCTTTTGGTTGGTCGCAGGCCTTTGTGCCGCTGGAATTACCGCTATTGCCACCACCTTGTCAAGCGCGGCGATCCTTGGTGGAATATCCGATGATGCACTGCTTGACGATATCAGCTTTAGTGACAGCGCAAGCGAACTGTCGAAGGCGGATATCGTAGGCCGCTGGAATCTTATTTCCTACGAGGACGACGATACCGCCTTTTCGCGGGACTCGTTGATCGAGGGCGGCGCTTCTGCGGATGACGTTGAAGACTACTTATCTAAAAACTGTGTTTTGTTCCAGGTGGACGATTTTTGCAAATTCTACTCTTACGATGCGGGCGTTATCACTACTTCATTCTTAGTATGGACGCTGAAAGACGGTCAAGTGGAATTCATCGGGCAAACCAAGGCTTCTGCCGTTCCGTCCGCCCGGTTCGAAGATGGCATCCTCTGCATACAGGATGGCAGCATCCTTGCAAAATACAAAAAGGTTTCGGACACTCCCTCTGCCCCGGATTGTGAGGAACTCAGCCAAGGCGCAGCAGACGATGACCGTTCGACGTGGGATTACGATGACTATGTAAATTATTATGGCTTTGATCCGGCCGACTACGGTTACATGTGGTATAACGAAGCGCGAAGCGGTCCCTTAGATGAGTTCTTTGAGTGGGCGAATGAGGAACTTACGCAGGCTGATAATTCTTCCCGATTATATTCGATCAGCGATCCGTTCAATGCTGACCTTTCTCCTGACGATTTCGTCGGGACATGGGAAACTCAGAATGGCATCATATTTACCATTCAGTATCTTGACGGTGAATATACAATCGATCTTTCAGAGAATAACCTTGGCATTCTTGGTGGACGTTTCTCGGATTACCTCTAT
>ERZ1673742.1927-NODE-1927-length-17032-cov-7.247276_pt1 | contig 17032 bp, 18 predicted proteins | sample MGYA00580208_ERZ1673742 | MGnify/ENA primary metagenome ERZ1673742 (study PRJEB41218, sample SAMN15661774) | gut metagenome | host: Homo sapiens | place: Canada: London | collected 2015-08-20/2019-03-30 | study: EMG produced TPA metagenomics assembly of...
CGGCAGTCAGGGAGCCTCCGGCCAAAAGTTCCTGCTCGTCTTTTTCCAGGTTCTTACACTTTTCGGCCTGTTCCTGACTGACGGCAGACTGATTTTCATAAAAGGAAAACGCTCTTTGCTTCATGGCGGCTCCCTCCGTGGGCCGCCGATCCTGTCAGCGTCAGGGCGTCGCTCTGTATAAGGGCATAAAGAACGGCGGCCTTGATTTATTCAAAGCCGCCGCAGCTATCAATAGGCATGGATAGTGTCTGTCGAACGACGGCTTTTTTTCTTTTGCCGTCGTCCGGCAGATAGAAGATACTCAATATTCAATCACCAGTGTTTCCTCCCGTCCATCCGGGAACGTGTAAACAAACTTTGCTGTTGTATCTTTGCAGGCCCAGAAAAACGGTTCGTTGCACTCCATATCCAACTCCACATCCCCACGGAAAGTATCGGTCAGGCGTATGGTCTGAAAACAGGGGGATTTCTCAATGTCTGCGTTGGAAAGCTGCTGCCGCAAAATCTCATATAACCCTTTTTTCGTAATAGGATTTTCTAAAATGTAACGATAACGGAACCGTTCATTGGTAAAGCGATTGACATTGATAACCCGCAATAAATAATCTGTAAATCCCGGCGGCATGATGTCCTCGATATTTACCGCAACTTCGCGCTCCGGGCTGCTATGGATTTGAGAGATCAGGGAAGAAAGCACCTGCGGAGATATGATGATGAAATCTATTTCCCCATTGATTTTTAGCTTGTATTCTTTCATGTACCTACTCCATTTATTTTTCATGCGGCCAGTGACGGTTGCGCTGGCCGCATGAAACAATCGTTAATCAGTTGCCCGAAGTCTTTCTACAATACTTTGTTTCTCCAAATTCTTGAAGCAGATATAGGGGATCAGAATTGCAAACACAATCAAAATCGGCGTACAGATCACCAGCGGCAAAAGCGTAAAGTGGAATGTCGCTGTCCAGTCAGTCGATACCATCATACGGACGCCAATGCCAACGGCCAGAGCGCCCAAAACATAGGACGCCAACAAGGTGCTACCGGCATAATACAGGCCCTCGTCGATCAGCATACTCCGAAGCTGCCGCTTTGTCATGCCGATACTCTGTATCATGGCAAATTCTTTCTGCCGGGAAACAATCGCCGTCAGCATGGAATTGATAAAGTTCAAAATACCCACAAAGGCAATAATCAAACTGATTGCAAAGCCCATAACGGTGTTGGCCCGTGTCTGTTCCTGATAATGTTCCATCAGGGTGGATTTTGCGGTATAGTTCAGGGATTTATCCACGTTGTCGCGGTAGTCAATCAGCATTTCTTCCGCCTGCGACTGGTATTCCTCGGCTACATCAAAGAACAGCTTTCGCAGAGTGTTGTCCGGGTACATAGACTGGAACGTGTCTGCCGGAAGATAGAACGAAAGGAAATCTTGCGTACTGCTGTTGACGCCCTCGGTGATTGTAGGTATGTCTGCCACAATCGCCATCACTTCATATTGCTGTCCATTCAGATCTACCATATCCCCAACGGAATAGGTCGGCTGCGTTTCTTTCTCGCTGTCCTCCGCGCCGGTGGCGGCCTCCATCACCACATAGCCCCCGGACAGGAATTTATCTTTATCAAAGGTGCCATCCAATATCCGGCCATCCTGTGCAAAGGTGTCCAGTATCAGGCCGTCAACGCCATGTCCTTCACCAGATCCATGCACTGTTCATCCGACAGAACCCGCAGCTTTGCCATGAGGCCCCGCACCATATCACGCTGCTCCGGGTTACGGGTAAAACGGGCTGTCATATACAGTTCATCCAGCACTTTGGCCTGGCAGTCGCCGTCAACCTGAAACAACTGCCTTTTTTCTTCTTCGTTAAGTTCCATGTGAATTTCCTCCTTCTGAAAATGGGCGCAAAAAAAGGGCGCCCATCAGATCAGATGAAACGCCCTGACAAACAGCGGTCCGGTAAAACACCGCACCGCTGCTGTAATATTCAATTTTGTCTTTTAGGTAACACCTCCCATCATTCGACAGATTTTTCGTTGACTATCAAGGTTGGAAAAGGAATTGAATAGGCAACGACAAACGCTGAAACCCTTGAAAACACTGGGTTTTTCCGTTTGTCTTTATTATACCGTAAGGGCATAGCTGCGCATCTCTCTTGCTCGCCAACGGTGTACCGCTTAAGCAAATTCAGGACTGGCTGGGACATTCGGATTTTTCCACCACGGCAAACATTTACGCCCATCTGGATTACAGTTCGAAACTGTCCTCGGCGCAGGCGATGGTGTGCGGTATGCCGCTTCCCGAAGCGGGCGATTTCGGCAGCAGATGGGAGCAAAGCGCAGAAAAAATGTGGAATAAAGCAAAAAGCTGTTCTTTCCAAAATTATGGAAAGAACAGCCCAAAATCGGGTGATTTTTGAAGCGGGTGCAAAAAAAGAAAAATCCAGAAACCCGCATGGTTACTGGATTTTTTGATGGCGGAGCGGGTGGGATTCGAACCCACGAGCCCGTGAGGACTACCTGATTTCGAGTCAGGCCCGTTATGACCACTTCGATACCGCTCCCTATGCCGATTCCACATCCTGCGCAGGATCCGGAGCAATCGCATCGAACAGCATTATAACATGAGAAAGAACTGGACGCAAGAACCTGTTCTCTTTTTTTTAAAGAACGGGAATCCGAAACGCCCGGCCGCTTCATATAATGCACTGAGGAGGTGAATGTGTTGTTCCGCAGAAAGAAAAAAGAAGAAAATCAGCCAGATTATGCAAAATATGCCGCAAAGCGCCACCCAGACGCTTCCGCCGCGCTCAGAGGCTCGGCCGCCTATCCGAATTTACGCGGAAAAGTGTCTTTCTATCAGGTGGGAAGCAAAGTGCTTGTAACGGCGGCGGTAGAAGGATTTCCGAATGAAAACGGAAAGTGCCTGTATCCGGTCTATGCGATGCATATCCATACGGGGGCTTCCTGCACCGGAAATATCGCGGATCCATTTGCGGATACGGGATCACATTATAACCCGAACGGCTGCGCGCACCCGTATCACGCCGGAGACCTTCCGCCGCTGTTTTCCAACAAAGGCAGCGCCTGGTCGGCATTTGTCACCGATCGTTTTACGGTCAGAGAAATCATAAACAGAACGGTCGTCATTCACGAAAGAGCAGACGACTTCAAAACACAGCCGTCCGGCGATTCCGGAAAGAAAATCGCCTGCGGCGTGATTGTCTGAATTTTATTCGTCAAGAATTCTGAAACCCCGGAGGATTCGCCGGCGTATCGCCGAAGGAATTTTCCGGGGAAGGATTTGACAAATTGAAGTAGAGCCGCGAGTCCTCAGTAACCCCGAAGCTTTTATCGGAACCGCTGTCCTGGACTCTGTTAAAAGCCTCCCGGAACAATGCGTTGTGCGCTTCCTCACGGTTCAGAAGAAAATCGATGGTTTCTCTGACCTTTTTATCCTTGATTTGCCTGTAAAGATATTCATAAACGACCTTGGCGCGCTGCTCTGACGCAATATTTGACAGCAGATCAGCGCACAGATCGCCGGTCACCGTTACGTAATCGCCTGTCCAGGAATACCCCGATGCGTTGATCAGACCGGGATTCAGCCCGAGAAGCACATGCGTCTGAATTTCTCCTGCGGTGACCGCGTCGGCATCGACCTGATGTCCGTTCAGCAGGTTAATCGTTTCCGCTACCATTTCCATATGTCCGAGCTCCTCCGCGGCAATATCCATGAACAAATCTTTTATTGCCGGATCCTTGATCCGGAAGCTCTGCGACATATACTGCATGGCGGCTTTCAATTCGCCGTTCCCGCCGCCCAGCTGCTCCTGAAGCAGAGCGGCATACTGAGGATTCGGCGCCTCCACGCCGACCGGATGAAATAATTGCTTTTCATGTTTAAACATCCTAAGACCTCCTTTTGATTTCCGGATTATTATTTGCAAAATCGGAAATATTATCCGGCAGGAGGTGCTTACGATGAAAAATCATCTGTCGGATCAAACGAGCCCATATCTGCTGCAGCATGCCGAGAATCCTGTGGATTGGTATCCCTGGGGAGAGGAAGCGTTTCAGAAAGCAAAACGAGAAGATAAGCCGATTTTCCTGAGCATCGGCTACAGTGCGTGCCACTGGTGCCACGTCATGGCCAGGGAATGCTTTGAAAATGAAGAAACCGCAGAGCTTTTAAACTGCGGCTTTGTCAGCGTCAAGGTCGATCGGGAAGAACGGCCTGATGTAGATCACGTCTATCTGGACGCTTGCACGCTGTTTTCCGGAAGCGGCGGCTGGCCGGCAAGCATTTTTCTGACGCCGGATAAAAAGCCCTTTTTTGCAGGAACGTATTTTCCGAAGCAGAGCGCGTATGGCATGATCGGCTTCGACGAGCTTCTGAAGCAAATTCGTGAGAAATGGCTTCACGATCGGGCGGCGGTAGAGAAAACAGGGGAGCTGGCCGCCCGGCGGCTGCGGGACGGCGCACAGAAAGACCTCGTTCCGGCCAGGGGGCGCAGAATGGAATGCGCAGACAGCGGTCTGATAAAAAGCGGCGTTCAATATCTCCGCAAAAGCTTCGATCGGCTATGCGGCGGCTTTGGAAACGCTCCCAAATTCCCAATGGCGCATAATATCCTGTTTTTGCTTGAATATTATGAGAAAAGCGGAGACGCCGAAATTCTGGAAATGGCGGAAAAAACGCTGACTGCGATGTATCGCGGCGGATTATACGACCATATCGGCTTTGGATTTTCCCGCTATTCCACAGACCGATATTTTCTGGTTCCGCATTTTGAAAAAATGCTCTATGACAATGCGCTCCTGATTTTTGCATACATCCGTGCGTATTCCGTAACGGGCGATGTCCTGTACCGCAGCGTAGCGGAGCGGACGGCCCGCTATGTGCTGCGGGAAATGACAGATCCGGACGGAGCCTTTTACAGCGCGCAGGACGCGGACAGCGCAGGCGGGGAGGGGAATTATTATCTCTTCTCTGAGGAGGAAATTCTCCGTTTGCTTGGAGTGGAGGATGGAGAGCGCTTCGCAAGCGCATATGGGATTACGAAAGAAGGCAATTTTAAAGGAAAAAGCATCCCGAATCTTCTTCGGAACGACGCCTGGAGACAGCTGCCCGAGTCGCTTGCAGAACGCGTTTATGCATATCGGAAGACACGTATGCCTTTGAACGTAGACGACAAGATCCTGATGTCTTCGTGCTCTCTAATGATTGCGGCGCTTGCGTTTCTGTACCGGAGTACGGGAACGCAAGCGTATCTGGACGCTGCCAAGAGGGCGGAACGCTTTCTCCAATGTCATTTGACAGAGGGAGAAGCTGTATTCGTCAGCCTGAGGCTGGGCCGGCGGGGAGCCGAAGGCTTTCTTGCGGATTATGTCTTCTACGCATTTGCGCTGCTCCATCTTCACGAGGCGCTGCCGTCCGAAAATTATCTTGAACGGGCTACCGCAGTCTGCAAAACGGCGATTCGAAAGTTCCGGGATCCCGACCGCGGCGGATTTTATCTGTATGCCGAGGATGCGGAGCAGCTGATCACAAGGCCGAAGGATACGTACGACGGCGCCTTGCCGTCCGGAAATTCCGTCATTGCCTATGTGCTTGTAAAATTGTCGAATCTTTTGCAGGAGGAGGCGCTTTACGAAGAGGCCCGGAAACAGGTGTTTTTCTTGTGCGAAAAATGTGCCGCATATCCCGCGGGAAGCTGCTTCTTTCTTCTGGCGCTCCTGCGTTACCTGGATCCGCCTGCGCGCATCGTCTGTGTAACGCAGAGACCGGAGGAAATCCGGGAGCTGCCGCTTTTGCTGCAGCGTGAAACGGATCTCATGGTTCGCGCTCCTTCTGAGGAACAGCCGCTTTTGAACGGGAAAACGACATTTTACGTCTGTAAGGCGCGGCGATGCTTTCCCCCGACGGACAAGCTGGAAAAGCTTATGGAGTTACTGGACGAAGCTTGATTGTATCAACCGGCTTCAAGCCGTATTTTGAAAGAAAACGGCTTGCCTGAACGGCCGTCTCAGAAGCAAGCATAGCCTCCGGACAGTGCGCATCACAGCCCAGCACGATTTCGTTTCCAACCTTGCCCGCGATGCGAAAGAAACGCTCGGAAGGGTAAATTCTGTGATCCCGAACGCCCAGGAAATTGAACTCGAGCGGGATTTGCAGGCGCTTTGCGGTTTCGCACAGGCGCGTCATGTATGCGTCGTAAATGACAGGCTCGCCCGTAAAATGGATCAGATCCGGATGCGCCAGATAAGTGAACCTCCCGGTAGCCAGCGCATCCGACACCTGCTGCACGTAACGGCGCAGATGCGCTTCTTCTTTCGTTGGTCTGAGGCAATAAACCCCGTCCTCCTCGTTGTTTGTAAAATGCTGCCCGAGCAGAAGATAATCCGGATTGTAAGGACGAATCAAGCGAAGCATGTCCTCAAAATATTTTGGATAATATTCGGCCTCGAATCCGATTACAATTGTAATCTCGTTTTTGTATTCGGAGCGCAGCGCGTTTAAAACGGAAAAATAATTTTCCAGATCTCTCCGATACAGACGAAAGGAGGATTCATGCCCGTCCGGAAAGGGATAGGGGACGTGCTCGGAGAATCCGAGAAGCTCCATCCCGGACCGGATTGCATTCTCGATATATTCCCGTTCGGTGCCGGAGGCGTGGTGACAGCGGTAGGTGTGAGTATGTAAATTGAAGCGCATTGAAAAGTTCCTTCGCAAATAGTTTTACGCTTCACTATAGCACCGCGCTGCCGGAGGTGTCAAGAAATGGGCTCCTGCGTTCAGTTGTCCTCTGCTGCAAAGCTTTCGAAGGATTCAATATTTGGAAGCTTTGGATTTGTTCCCTTCAGAAGATATTCAAGCGGCTTGTTCAGTATCCTTGCAAAATGCTTCAGCTCCGTAAGGGAAACGCGGCGTTTTCCGCTTTCAATATACAGAATGGTATAATAGCTCATTTCGATTCCGCTTTCCGTCATTTGCTTTGCAAGCTCCTGCTGGGAAATACTGTCTTTTTCCTGATGATATCTTGCTTCGCGGATCCATGTGCCGCAGATGTTTTTCCGGTCTTTCATGGAAGGATCGATTTGAGGCTCATATTCCAGATCCGTCCCATTGTATTGATCGGTGATTCCCAGAAGATAATTGAGGGGCACATTCAGTACCTTTGCAAACCAAAATACCTCGATATCAAAAATATCTCTGACGCCCGATTCGATGTCCGCAATCGTGTCGCGCGATATTTTGCAATTTTCGGTACGGAATCTGGCGGCAAGCTTATCCTGCGAAATTTTATCTTTTTTGTTGCCCTTTCCCTGCCTGATGAAAATGATTCGTTCAGCACATGTTTTGTCGTACAAAACATTCTTTTTTTCCATTTTTTCACCTCCATTTTATTTTTTCATTATCTATAAAATGGAAAGCCGTATTGTGCTGATTTCTCACAATCCGCAAATTTAATTTGTTGGCACTGCGTGAGCATAAAAAGGAATCGGCGTTCATATAAATGAATCGACAGCTTTGCAGAAAGGGTGCTTGGTATGGATATCAGAACATTTCGTTCCGAAATTACGGACAGGTTAGGCAGCGGACAGGCGGTATCTGCGCTGAACGCCGCGTTTGCGGCAGGGAATGAGCTTCTTCACAGCGCGAGTGAGATCCGTCTGCGGACAGGCCTGCCGCTCCTGGTGATCGGTGGGCTTCGAAAAGAAAAATATTTTCTGGCTGCAAGCGGCAGGATCGTTTCTGCACAGAGCGCTTATCTGCCAACGAAGGACGAGGTGAACCGGATCTTTGCCAGTATCTGCAGAAGCTCTGTTTACGCTTATAAAGAAGATATTCGAAACGGATTTATCACGCTGCGCGGGGGACACCGCGTCGGGATTGCCGGAAAAATGCTTCCGGACGGCTCCGTATATGACGTGTCAAGCCTGAATCTTCGGATTGCGCGCCAGGTTAAGGGCTGCGCCTCCGAGATGATCCGCCATATCATCAAAAACCAAGACGAAATATACAGCACGCTGATCATATCCCCGCCCGCATGCGGAAAGACCACGATCATCCGCGACATCGCGCGGATTTTGGGAAGCGGGTGCAAAACGCCGTATTTCAAAGGCGCAAACGTAGGAATCATAGACGAACGCTCGGAAATTGCTGCCTGCTACAACGGAACGCCCGCAAACGACGTGGGAATGATGACGGATGTATACGACGCCTGCCCCAAAGAAAAAGGTATTCTGATGATGATCCGGAGCATGGCGCCGGAAATCATCATAACGGATGAAATCGGCGGGCCAGGAGATGCGGCCGCAGTAGAATCGGCAATGAACGCCGGCGTTAAGATCATCGCTACTGCGCACGGCAGCCGGCTTTCCGACCTAAAGGTGCGCCGGGAGATCGCGGCCATGATTGGCGCCGGAGTATTTGAAAAATACATAACCTTGCGCGCGGGAAGCGGTCCGGCGATGATCCAGGAAGTAACGGAGGCGGTAGAATGATCGGTCTGACAATTAAAATTACGGGCTCGCTGCTGATCGCTGCGGGCGGAATCCTGACGGGATTGAAAATCAGAAAAGAATACAAACAACGCAGAACGCTTCTCAAAGCCTTTCAAGACGCTCTGCACTATGCCGACGACGCAATCGCAATCGAAAATGCGCTCCTCGACGACGTGCTGATGAACTGCGGAGCGAAATTTTTCCCGGATGAAAAGGGCTCGGATCTTTTCTCCTGTGCGGCCGGCTGCCTCAGAAGCGAATTTGGCAGCTTTGAAAACGCCTGGGCGAAGGCCTGCGCCGACTTTTTCCCAAAGACGCCCTGTCTGCGTGAGAAAGATATCGAATGTATTTCCGGGATCGGAAAAGCCCTGGGACTTGCGAATACGCAGCGGCAGTCGGCGCATATCGCTTCCGTTGTCAAAAAGCTGGCGGAGCTGGAACGGGAAGCGCAGCAGAAGGATGAAAAAGAAGGAAAAAATGCGATTAAAATTGCGATCGCCGTTTCCGCGGCAATCATCGTCATATTATTCTGAAACGGGTGACATTGCATGGGGCTTGATTTGATCTTTAAAATTGCGGGCATTGGGATTATCGTCGCAGTACTCAATCCGATCCTGACAAAAGCGGGGAGGGACGAGCAGGCGACGCTTGTTACCCTTGCAGGGCTGATTCTGGCCATGCTTGTCATCGCTGGGGAAGTCCGTGATCTGTTCAGTACGCTGAAATCTCTTTTCGGATAACGGCGACAAAGAGGCGGGATCGATGGATTATCTGATCAAAATTGCACTGACTGGGATTGTCGTTTCCATATTGATTTTTCTTCTGAAGGGCTTCAAAAGCGATTTCGCACCGGCGCTTGCAGCGGTAGGCTCCGTCGTTTTGCTTGGCGCCGTCCTTACTCTGATTGACGGTGCTGCGGATGCGGTAAAGGAGCTCTTCCAAAGCTCGGAGCTGGAAAGCGAGCATATCAAAAATCTTTTAAAAATCATCGGCGCCGCCTACATCGTTGATTTTTCCGCCTCCCTCTGCCGGGACATGGGGGAAGCTTCCATGGCGTCGAAAATAGAACTGGCGGGACGGATTTTTATTGTTCTTCTTGCGGTTCCGTGGGCGCAGACGCTGATCGGCGCCGTGAAATCGTTGGGTGGGTGAGCGCTATGGCGGAAGAACTTTGGAATACCGTATTAAAGGAAATCGGGGAGCATCTGGGAGAAAGCGCGGGGATTCTTCTTGTCATCGTTTCGGCCGCTTATCTGAGTTCTATTTTTACAGCGACTGCGGATCTGGAAAGCAGCGGGAATCACGATGTTGTTTCCTTTGCGGTCATATGCCTGATCTCCGTACCAGTGATTGCGAATATTGGCGAGGTCGTCGCGCAGGCCGGGGACACCATTTCGGAAATCCGTACCGTTATGCTGAGCTCGATCCCCGGACTGTGCGCAATGGATATGGGCAGCGGCGCGGCGGGCGCAGCGGTTTTTATTACCATTACCCAGCTCGTCGCAATCCTGCTCTCGAAAATTTTTCTGCCGGCGGCCGTTGTGTACGCCGCGGTAGGGATCTGTGGATCCGTTACGGAGCGCTTCAGTCTTGAGGGTGTAAAAGGGATGGTCCGTTTTCTGTTTACCTGGGGGCTTGGAATCATGATGATCGGTTTTTCCTGCGCCGCAACGCTTTCCGGCGCACTGACCGGCGCGCGGACGAGCATGGCCGGAAGAACGCTGAAATATACCGGCGCAATGGTCCCAGTTGTGGGCCGATATCTTGCCGAGAGCGCGGACATGGTATTTGCCGGTGCGTCCGTTCTGAAAGGAACGGCCGGAATCGCAGCCGCGGCCGCCATCCTGACCGCAGCCGCAGCGCCCTGCATTCGCATGGTTCTGCATGTTCTGGTATACCGGATCGCGGGAATTCTGATTCGTCCTGTTGCAGACGACAAGATTACCAGAATGGTTGCGGCCGCCGGCGACGCTTTTACCATGATTACCGGTGTCACGATCCTGATGAGCGTGATGTGTGTGCTGAATATTGCCGTTCTTGTCACATTGGTAAAAGGAGGATAACGGATGTACGGCTGGGTGATTAAAATTGCTGCGGCCGCCGTCGTCATGACGGTAGCCGGATATATTTTACCGAAAGGGAACATCAAAAAAGCCGCCATGCTGGCGCTTAGCTTCCTGTTTCTGACGACGCTCCTGCTGCCCTTGAAAAATTTTACGTCTGAGCTTTTGGAGGGAAAAGCCGCATTGAATCTTGAAAAGAATACGTTGCTTGCACAGGCGGAGGACAGCGGCATGGAAAAGCAGATCATGGAGCAGTATAAAGAACGGCTCAGTGAGGAAATTGCTTCTGCCCTGGAACAACAATCCATTTTCTGCAGCAATCTGAGCATTACCGTGGACGAAGACATAGAATCGGAAACATTTGGGTATGTGCTCTCCGTTTCCTGCAGCATTTCCGGCGCCGAAGAATCGGCGCAGAATACGATCGAAAAAATCCGCGTGCCGGAAATCGTTATAGATTTAAACGGCATACGTGTTGAGGATGCAAACGAGAACGCATCGGAACAGGATGCGGCGCAACGGGAAATGGAGCGGCGGGCGGCCGCGGTGATTGCGGAGCTGACAGGCGCCGAAGAAAGCCACATTAATGTCAAATGGAGTGATGCAACATGAAAATGACGCTGAAAACGGGGAGATTGAGATTCTACAAATTGGAAACTGCCGCTATTCTGACCGGAATGGTATTGATGCTCATCGGAAACCTTCTTACGCCGTCAGAAAGCGAACCGGCTCCCTCTCAGACAGAAGCTCCTGCGGCGGCAACGCCGCAGGGATCGGCGGGGCGCACCGGATATGCGGAATATTATGCGGCGCAAATCGAACGGCTTCTTGCAAATATCGAAGGAATCGGAGAGGTAACGGCCGCGGTTTACGTAAAATCGGAGGGAACGGGAATCCTTGCGGAAAACAGCAATACCGACACCTCTGTCACGAAGGAGGAGGACTCCCAGGGCGGAACGCGCGAAGAAACAAAAAATGTCAGCGATAACGAAATCGTCATACTGAAAGACAAGGACGGAAATGAAACGGTAGTATACGTTTCGCAGAATGCGCCGGAAATCGAAGGGATTGCCGTATGCGTCAAAGGCGGAGCGTCTGCCGGTATCCAGGAAAAAATCAAAACGGCATTGATGGCTTTGTATGATATTCCTGCCAGTAAAATCAGCATAACGGGATAAAGAACTGCATATATAAATACTACAAAACGGTAAAGGAGATGTTCGCTCATGAAATTTGACATTTTAAACAAACTGAAGAATATGTCTATGAGAACGAAACGTATCATTGCGCTGGTTGTATGCGTATCGCTTCTGGCGACAGCGATCATACTGAATGTGAGAACGGAAAAGGGAGAGGCCGGAGATAAAACGGGCGGGGACAATGTTAATGTCAGCGTCGGGGGAGACGAAACAAATCAAAACGGCAGTGAAAATGTTATAAACGGAAATGAGGAAACGGATGTCGGCGCCGGCGTTACAAAGGTAGACGACGCAGAAGAATATTTTGCAACGATCCGTCTGAACCGCCTGAATTCCAGAAGCGAAACGGAGGAAAGCTGCAACGAGATCATAGACAGCGAAACGGCAAGCGAATCCAACGTTGCCGATGCCGTCGCCCAGATCGAAACCCTAAAGAAAACAACAAAAATGGAAACGGATCTGGAAACGGCCGTAAAGTCGCGCGGCTATGACGACGTATTCGTTATAATCGAAAACGACTGCGTATACATAACGGTGCAGTCCGATTCCATGGACAGCGGCGAAGCCTCCGCCATTGCCACGTCCGCCTGTGAAATTACGGGATACACATTTGACGATATCGTACTGAAAGGCGTATATTGAACCGGAACTGTATTTCCCGGGAAATAAGGAAAAGCATTTGCAAAATCGGTGGATTTATTATAAGATACCTCCACTGATTTTTGCATTATAAAATATTTATTCGCAGCATTGCAAAAATCGTTCGGATTCTTGCCAGAGGAAGGAACGGGTGAATGCAATGTCTGACTTGAAAGAACATCTTTGCGCAAAAGAAAAAGAGCGCCTGGAGAAGCTTTACCGGAAGGTGAAGGGCTACGCGGCCCTGCGCAATCTGCCGCTTGCACCATGCAAAAGCACCGGGAAGGCCGAACGGGCGGAATGGCTTGCAGAGGCGATGGCACGGAAAGAAATCCTGTATTCAATCGTTTCCGACCTGCGCAGCGGCGAGGCAGCATATCTCGGATATATTTATGAATCCGGAGGCTGCGGAGAATATGTGGGAAGAAATGCATTCTGGGAAGAAACCGGTCTGATCCGAACGGTGACAGACAGCGAAGGCGGCGAGCATGGCTTCGCAAGCGCCGAGCTGATGGAGTTTCTGCAGGAAGGGGGACCGGCGCTGCTGGCGCGGATCGGAACGCTTTCCTTTCTTAACAGTGCCGTATGCGCGATGACTAATTTATACGGGACGGTATCCTACGCGAAGGCGTACGACATTTTCCGGGAAATCGCTCTGACGGATCGGGAAATCGACTATCAGACTTTTACGGAAACCGCCAGCCGGTTTGCCGAATTCCGCGAAGAATGCGGAGTCGTCACCTATCAAAAGAATTTTGTCGCATCGGAATATATGGACGTTCGGATCCGCAGCGGCATCCGGCGTGTTGCGCCGCTGCCATCCTACTACGAGCTGATCAGCAGGCAGGGAGACAAACCGTATTATACGGATCTCAGCGTCCGGACGCTTCTGGATTACGAATCCCCCGGTTCCTGCGCCCTGCCGCACCATGCTGCGGAATTTGCCGAATTTCTGAGCAACGCATTTGGCAAACACAGACTGGAGCTTATGCAGCTTATTCGGGAAATCTGCCATGCCTGCCGCGCGGAACGCGGGATCAATGAAATCTTCGGAATGCTGGCGGAAGCCGGGTATGTGCCGCCATCACAGAAAATACAGAAAACGATGGTGCGGTACATTATGGAAATCAAAAGCAACGTGCGCCTCCGGATAAACCGAGGATATACCATCAATGAGATGAGAAGCATCCGCTACGACACAGGCACAATCTGCAGCAGCCTGTAATTAAGTATTATTTTATTCTAAATAATAATAAAATAGTATAAAAATCGCAAAATATACGATTGACAAAAGAAAAAACTTTGCTTAGAATTATGAATGTATATTGAAAAAATCAATGAATAACAAACAAAAAGAAGAGAAGGAAATGGGTTGTTGTAATTATGGCGGCGATTACGGTGTGTCATGCTGTCGGCTGTACAAACAGAGAGGATTCGCGGAAAAGGGGAATTCCCTCCGGCTCGGCCGACGTGCGGCAAAGCATTCCGGATGACGAATGGAAAAAAACGCTTGGCGTCGGAAGGCTCTGCGCAGAAGGCGCGGAGCCGGACCGGGAACAGTCGGAGAAAGCAAAAATTTTGTACGTAAGAGACTTTGGCGCAAAAGGAGACGGCATCAACAACGACGGCTCTCCCATTCGGAAGGCGATCACCGTGCTGAAGAAAGCAGAGCCCGGAAGCCGGCTCGTTTTCGACGCCAATACGACTTATTATATATCGAGCGGAGAATATGCGCTGGCTTTGCAGAATCTGAAAAACGTAACAATCGAGGGGAAGAATACAACGATCCTGGCAAAACCAATCATGGGGCTTTGCCTCATACAGGATTGTACGAACGTGGTAATACAGGGGATCAATTTCGATTATAAAACAAAACCGTATGCCGTTGCGGATGTGATTGCCGACAAGGGAAACGGCGTCGTTCATATTAAAACCGATCGTTCGCTGAATTTCCGAGGGACCTACAGTCAGCCGGCCGCGGACTATTTTGGCGTGGTAGACCGGACGGAGGGGCGGTATCATGTGGGAATCACCAGCATCAAAGTCGTTGATTCCGCAGAGCGTATCTACGAGGTCCGGTGCAATGATGTTTTTGCGGGACGAGACGAGCGAATTCGTATGATGACCGATGACGGATACAGATTTATTGTCCCTATGCCGAATGTGGGGCAGGCGATCGAGCAGGCCTTTACGGTGATCGGCAACGAAGATCTGACGATGAAAGACTGCAACATTTGGAGCGCCGCAAAATTTATGTTTTTTTTGAACGGGAACAATGGCATCATAAAGTTTCAAAACGTACATATCGCTCCTGCGCCGGGAGAGGACGCCCATATTGTAGGCTGGCGGGATGGCTTTCACTGCAAGGAAAACAGAGCGCAGCTGATCTGGGAGAACTGCAGCGCCAAATATTTGTACGACGACGTTTTCAATATTTCCGCGTCGATGCTGCAGGTACAAAAAGCGGAAGAGAATCGGCTTTATTTATATTGGCAGGAAACGGGCGGCGCATATCCGCACATCCGAGCGGGCGATACCGTCAGTTTTTTTGATACGGCTTCCGGTGAGCAGATCGGCAGCGGTACCGTAAGGCAGACCGCCGTTTACGGCGCGGAAACGACAGTAATATTAGAAGAGCCTCTGGCGGGAATTGAAGCACGGGAATCCTGTAAGGCGGTTGTTGATACGCTGGCGGCGCCCGGCTCAATCATTCGAAACTGCAATTTTCAGGGGACGTTTCGATTTCGCTCACCAATTTATATTTCGGACAGCAGACTGCATGTAACGCGGATGTGGCTCAACGTTGAAGCGCCCTGGGAAGGACCGGTCACAAACCGTGTCCTCTTCAGCAACTGCGTTTTTACATTTGATAATCCAAAGGAAAAATTTATTCATATCGGGAGTGGAAACAGCAACTGGAAAAATGCTGAGAATCCGTACCGGGTGAAGGATATTGTCTTCTTTCACTGCAGCATCCGCCAGGATGCCGTGGAAATCGGTGAAGCGGAATCCGCGCACGACGAGGTTTGCTTCCCGGACTGCTATTAAACGATTTGCCGCCCGCAGCAGCCGTGCGGCCGGCACGGCCGAAAGAAAACATTGCCCTAAGGGCTTTACTTTTCTTTTAAAAGAGAATATAATGTGAACATGTGTTCGTATTTGAAATGTACAGCGAACGGGTGTTTACTAAGGTGCAGATCATTCTTCCGAAAAAATTGGAAACTGAGGAAAAGCTGGCGCTGATGCAGGCAGACGCAGAATTTGAAGTGGGAAGTGACGGAGATGCGGAGCTTACTGCTGCTGCGTTTGCTTCCGCAATCAAGGGCAGACCGGCTCCTGCAAAGGTACCAAAGCTATTTTTGGCAAGCAGCTGTATTTTTAACTGCGCGTATTGCTCCTGTCGCTGCGGCGGAGAGGAGCGGCTTCATTACTGTAATTCACCTGCGGAGCTGGCGCGTCTGGCAGCCGCCGCCGCTTCCGAAAACGGACATGGTGTATTTTTGTCCTCCGCAATTTATAGAAATGCCGATTATACGCAAGAGCTTCTTGCCGAGGCGTCCCGGATCCTGCGGGAGGATATTGGTTATAAAGGGTATTTGCACACAAAGATAATGCCGGGCGCAGATCCGGCTCTGATTGCAAAAACCGGGCAGTATGCCAGCCGGCTAAGCGTAAATATCGAAGTAGTTCACAGCACGGTATTTTCCAGGATTGCAAAGCAAAAAAACAAGCAGAATATTCTGGGCCCACTGCGGCAGATTTCTCTGCAGATCCGGCAGGCCAGAGAAGAGAAAAGGCCGTTTGCAGTCGGTCAGACGACACAGCTGATGGCAGGAAGCTCGGATGAAACGGACCGCACCATCCTGACGCTTTCCGACGCGCTTTATCGGACGTATCGTTTAAAGCGTGTGTACTATACGCCGTTTCAGTATCGGCATGCGGCAAAGGGATATGAGGCGGAGAATCTTCCCATGCGTCAAACGCCGCGGTGGCGTATGACGCGTTTGTACCAGGCGGACCGTCTCATACAGCTTTACGGGTTTACACCGGATGACGTAACACCGGAGAACGATCCCTACCTGCATCAAGAACTCGATCCGAAAACGACATGGGCACTCAGACACCTGGATTTGTATCCTGTAGAAGTGAATCAAGCGGATTTTGAAACGCTGATCCGCGTTCCGGGAATTGGAATCACTTATGCAAACCGAATTTTAGAAGCGCGCAGACATGCGACCGTCACTCATGAGCTTTTAAAGAAAATGCGGATTTCTCTCAAGCGCTGTGCCTGTTTTATAACATGCGACGGAAAATACCGCGGAGGATCGATGCTTGATTCTTCCGATCTTTGGCGTTTGCTGACAGATGGTGCGGCGCAGTCGGACGGCTCGCCTGCCTCAGACCGGCAAGACGAACCAGCCATACAGAAAACGGGCATTTCTCGGGATAAATCTCTGTAAAATTTATATTTCATATTGAAATTTTAACCTGAATCATCTATAATACATCAGATACAGTCTGTACCGTATCTGAATTTGCTTATAAAGGTGGATATTTGTGATCAGAAGTATGACGGGCTTCGGCCGCGGAGAAGTAAAAACAGATAGTATACAATGCATCGTC
>ERZ1673742.1928-NODE-1928-length-17031-cov-5.203640_pt1 | contig 17031 bp, 16 predicted proteins | sample MGYA00580208_ERZ1673742 | MGnify/ENA primary metagenome ERZ1673742 (study PRJEB41218, sample SAMN15661774) | gut metagenome | host: Homo sapiens | place: Canada: London | collected 2015-08-20/2019-03-30 | study: EMG produced TPA metagenomics assembly of...
TCCTTTGTTTGAATTCTAGGGAAATAGCCTAGTATGTATATAAGTTTCAAAATAAAGGCTAATATTATTAGCTCTGCTTTTTCTGGATATATGTCCATAATGTTTAGCATAGTTAGTATCATGCTGTAGATGTACTCGTCGCCTTCTTGTGTATTAAGAAGTGTCACAAGCAGCTCTGATAAAAAGGCAAAATCATGTAGCTTTTTCATATCTGTATCTAAAAGCTTTGGTGCATATAAAACTTTTGAGTCATTCACCATGAATATTTCTTTATATTGCGATAGAGTAAACTCTGATTCAGTAAATACAAAGGAGCTCCTCGCAACATTATCTCTTAAATCATATGCGCTTCTTACATAAGCCTTGATACGACCTAATTCTACCGTATATATCTCAAGTATCTTACCGTTCTTCTGGTCGCTTTTACTTGCAATTACTATGCCTCTAAACTTTTCGGATTTACTTGTATCCAAAGAATTTCACCTTGTCTTCGTTCTTTCTCCAGTTTTTGGCAACTTTTACATTAATGCTAAGGTTAACATCCGTGTCAAGCATTGCTTGTATATCCTTTTTCGCAGAAAGTCTGATTTTTTTAATCATAGAAGCGTCCTTGCCAATGACTATGCCCTTGTGACTTTCTCTTTCGCAGTATATAATTGCTTCGATATTTACCTTGTCTTCAAGTTCTTCGTACTTAATAATTTCAACGTTGATGCCGTGAGGTATTTCTTCAGATAAGTACAATAGGCACTTTTGTCTAATCACCTCTGAAACTATAAACTTCATAGGCTTATCAGTTAAATACTCACCGTCGTAGTACATTGGTCCAGGTTTTAATGTGTTTTTAATCTCGTCTAATAATTTATCTAAGTTCTCGTCATTACCAGCACTTATTGGCACGGTAATAGCTTTAAGATTTCTCGAGTTAATCTCAGCGATGATTTCATCTAAGTATGATTCCTCTTTATCAATCTTGTTTATAGCGATGACTACATCCTTATTTGAGCTCGTAACTATATCCATTAGCTCTTTTTCTCCAGCCTTAAATGGCACAGAGCCATCTATAATATATAGTATCATATCAGCATCTTCTATTGCTGATCTCATTGCCTTATCCATGTAGTCGCCTAGTTTATTTCTAGCGATTTGATAGCCAGGTGTATCCATAAAGATGATTTGTGCATCGTCATCTGTATATATAAAGTTGATTATATCTCTTGTTGTTTGCGGTTTATCTGAAATTATCGAAATATTAAATTTAACTAATTTATTTAATAGCGTTGATTTACCAGCGTTTGGTCTACCTACAACAGCTACATAGCCCGATTTGAATTCCATCGTCTCACCTCTATTTATCATCTAATGAAAAAGATGCTGGAAGCAGATCTTTTATATTATATACTTTGTAATCGCCCGTGTTCCTCGCAACAATTATCTTAGCATCTTTTGTAAACTCACTAATAAATTGTCTGCATGCCCCACACGGAAACGGATATGATTCTGGATTAACTATTGCAATCTTACTTATCTTTCTTGAATCGCCATTCGTAATGGCATTTGCTATAGCGCTTTGCTCAGCGCATATTGTTAAGCCATAAGAAGCATTCTCAATGTTTACACCATTATAAACACTGCCGTCGTCCATCTCAACGGCTGCAGCAACTTTATATTTAGAATAAACTGAGTATGATCTATCTAAAACGCTTAAGGCTGATTCAACTAGTTCTTTATATTCCATATCATCCCTCGAATCTTTATTATACAATAAATTAGTGATAAATTCAATATTTAACGCTTGATTTTAAGCTCATCAAGTATTTCTCTTTGTCTTTCTTCCATAATGACTCTGTCTTCGTCCTCGATGTGGTCGTAGCCAAGTAAGTGCAAGATGCTATGAGTGAAGAGAAACATTATCTCTCTTTCAAGGCTGTGGCCATATTCCTTTGCTTGCTCCTGGGCTGCTTCATATGAGATAACTACATCACCTAAGAGAGTCTCATCAGATGAAAAATCTTCTATAAGAGGAAAAGATAAAACGTCAGTCACTTTATCAATATTTCTATACTCTCTATTTAAATCCTTTATCTCGTCCTTCGATACATAAGTAAGACCTACCTCGTAGTGATCTTCAAGGCCTTCCATCTTTAAAGCAAGTGATGCAATACTTTTCATAGTATCTTCGTAAGAAGCCCCTATCGGATAATTATTTTCGTTATTTATCACTATGTCCATCTTTTTCTTCTCTCTCTTTACTTTCTTTATCAAGCTTTTTGCTCTCATATGCATTATATGCTTCGATAATTCTTTGTACAAGTATGTTTCTAACAACGTCTGTTTGAGTAAGTTCGATAAAGCTAATTCCATTTATATTTCTTAAGATATGGCTAGCAGCAATTAGGCCCGACTTCTTTCCCTTAGGCAAGTCCCTTTGAGTAATGTCTCCAGTAACTATAACTTTAGAGTTAAAGCCCATCCTTGTCAAGAACATCTTCATTTGCTCTTCAGTAGTGTTTTGCGCTTCATCAAGAATTATGAAAGCCTTATCCAAGGTTCTTCCTCTCATGTAAGCAAGTGGAGCAACCTCAATAAGTCCTCTCTCAGCGTTCTTTTCATATTGCTCCTTACCCATAATTTCATATAAGGCGTCATAAACTGGACTTAGATATGGATCTACCTTTTCCTTTAGGTCGCCTGGCAAGAAACCAAGGTTTTCGCCTGCTTCCACAGCTGGTCTAGTTAATATAATCTTAGATACTTCTTTATTTTTGAAAGCATTAACCGCCATGGCGATGGCAAGATAAGTCTTACCAGTACCTGCAGGTCCTATACCAAAGGTTATACCTGACTTTCTAATCATATCAACGTATCTTTTTTGGCCAATAGTCTTTGGTCTGATGGTTTTGCCCTCGCTAGTAATTGCAACTACATCCTTCTGTATATCATATAATTGATTTTCCTTGAATTTTTTCACTAGATTGATGGAGTAGTATATGTCCTCTTTACTAAGTGATTTTTGTGTATCGATAAGGCTTGACAAGGCTTTTATAAGTCTCTCAGTCATAGCCTCTTTCTCTTCATCGCCTGAAGCTATCACAATCTTATCTGATTTGATATCAAGCTTCACATCTAGTTCTTTTTCAATTATTTTGATATTTGTATCTAAATTACCAGCCAGTGCTTCTTGCTTATTGCTGTCAAAATTAAGTTCTCTACTCATTAATCCTCCTTAAGGCAAGTGGTTTGTCTAAAATTTCTTTTATTACTATAGATTTAGCTAAATTTTCCTTTGTAAAAATAATACCATTGATCTCTTCAGACTCAATTTCATTAAAAGCGCTATTTTCTGCTGTAATTATTTCATTATTTTCTTCTCTAAGCTTTTCATCTTTTTCGGCTTTATAATCACGAAGCCTATCTTTAATATCTCTAGAAAGGTATTCATCAAGCTTTTTACTCTTTTCAGAAAAATAATCATCGGCTCTTTCTTTGTAATCATCCCTGATCGCTTCGTCATAATGCTTTTCTAAATTGCCTATCTTTTTTACCTTTTCACGTTTTTTATTTTCTCTATCATTTGCTTTATTAGCATCTTTCATCGTTCTAGTGTAAATTTCATCAAGCTTTTTACTTAAAGTATCATTCTGTTTTTTCTTCTTATTAGCTTCATTTACAGTAGTGACGATAGATGATATTAGCATAAATAAAAACGCTAATACAAATAATCCATCCATAGTATCCTACTTATCTAGCTTTTGTGTATCGGATATGGACTTTCTCATATCAGTATCTGAGTTGATATTATTCATCTTGTAATAATCCATAACTCCTAAGTTGCCGTTCTTTAGCGCTTCAGCTATAGCTAGAGGAACTTCTCTTTCAGCTTCAACAACTTTTGACTTCATCTTTTGAACTTCAGCCTTCATTTCTTGTTCACTAGCAACGGCCATGGCACGTCTTTCTTCTGCCTTAGCTTGAGCTATCTTCTTATCAGCGTCTGCTTGATCCATAAGTAGCTTAGCTCCGATGTTTCTACCAACGTCGATATCAGCTATATCTATAGAAAGTATTTCAAATGCTGTTCCTGAGTCAAGACCTTTTTTAAGAACTGTCTTTGAAATGCTATCAGGATTTTCAAGCACGGCCTTATGTGTATCCGCGCTACCAACTGTAGTTACTATACCTTCACCAACTCTTGCGATGATAGTTTCTTCACCAGCACCACCAACTAATCTCTCGATATTTGCTCTAACAGTTACTCTTGCTTTTACAACAACTTCGATACCGTTCATAGCAACCGCGGAGATGGAAGGAGTTTCGATAACCTTAGGGTTTACGCTTACTTGAACAGCTTCAAGTACATTACGACCTGCTAGGTCTATGGCTGCTGCTCTAGTAAAGTCTAGTGGTATATCAGCTCTTTGTGCTGCGATAAGTGCGTCAACAAGTGTATCTACATTACCACCAGCTAGGTAGTGAGCTTCTAGTTCGTTAACCTTTATATCGAGTCCAGCCTTTGTTGCCTTAATCATTGGATTGATAATCTTGCTTGGAGCAACTCTTCTAAGTCTCATGCCTGTAAGCGTAGCCATGCTAACCTTAACTCCTGAGAAGAATGCAGTTATCCATAAACCTATTGGAACGAACGAAAAGAACATACTTAAGACTATAATCCCAAGTATTACAAAAATTAATTTTCCTGATAATAATGCATTAATAAAACCTGCTAAAAACATAATTACTTAACCTCCCTGTCAACTATTAGATATCTTCCTTTAACTGCTATAACCTTTAGATCAAGACCATTGTCTAGGTAACCATCGTAGCTTATAGCGTTATATTTGACTCCATCAATCAAAACAAAACCTGTGGGTCCTAAAGAGCTGATTGATTTCGCCTTACTTCCTACGAGCTTTTCTAGCTCATTTACTTCTTCTTTATTCTCTTTTAAATTTGATTCGGTGCTTAAAACAAGATGAGTTAATCCCTTAAATGAATAACCCTTACTAAGCATGTACTTAAGAAAACCTATATTGCAATTTATCAATATAAATACAGTCATTAAGCCATATCTATAATCAGTAAAAGCTAAAACTACAGATGTGAAATATGCTAGTAAGCCAAGTACACCTGTTATAGTGAAGCCAGGAATAAATATTTCCAAAACTACAAAAATACAAGCAAATATGAATAATCCGAGTGGATAAAAATTATTTGTTTGACATACAATTCTAGATCCAAACAAAAGAAGATGTGTTAAGAAAAATAAACTTATATAAGCACTTTGCTTCTTCTTTATTAAAGCAAGACATAAAAAGAGCGTGCCTATGATTACTAATAAAAATGCCGCTATATCGGTCAATAAAAAAACATCTGTATTTGCCACTAAAAATATATTTTGCATTAAATCACCACCTAAGTATATTTACCCAAAACACTCATCTTTAATCAAAAAAATCAAGGCTGACCACTATGACCAGCCTTTGATTTTTATAAATCTTCTGATTTTTCTACGTTCTTAATCTCTTTTCTAGATGCCTTGTCTCTGAATGCCCACTTAGCTATCTCCATATTGCATCCTGGATTTATTTCGATTACATAAACATCTTCTTTAATTTGAACAATCTTACCTAAGATACCGCCAATAGTTACGATTTGATCACCTATCTTAAGTGAGTCTCTTAGTTCTTGTAACTTTTGTGCTTGTTTCTTTTGTGGTCTGATTAAAAAGAAGTATGCGAATGCACCAAATAATACAAATGGAATTATCATGCTAAGTAATGATCCGCTTGCGTTTGCTTGTTGAGCTCCTGCTAAAAAATTTAATGTCATCATATAACCTCCCTATATTGTTAATACTATTATACACTATATTACTTTAAATATCCATATTTTTTATAAAATTCGTGTTTATACTCTAAGAAATAATCGCCTAAAATTGATTTTCTAATATTCTTCATCATCTTTAGTAAGAAAGTTAAATTATGAATAGTAGCTAATCTGTAAGCAAGTATCTCGTCAACATTGAAAAGATGTCTTAAATAAGCTCTAGAGTAATGACTACAAGTGTAGCAACCGCACTCAGGGTCTGGCTTAGTGAAGTCTTCCTTGTACTTAGCGTTCTTAATTACAAGTCTACCGTGTGATGTCATAAGCGTTCCATTTCTCGAGATTCTTGTTGGCAGAACGCAGTCCGCCATATCTATACCTCTTTCAACTGATTCAAATAAGTATAATGGCGTACCAACGCCCATATTGTATCTCGGCTTAGCCTCAGGCATAAAATCAGTTACATGGTCCAATACTTCATTCATCAAATCAACTGGTTCACCTACTGAAAGGCCGCCAACAGCATATCCAGGCAAGTCAATAGAACAAATTTCTTTCGCATGCTCTTCACGAAGGTCCTTGTAAAGGCCGCCTTGAATAATGCCGAATAGATTTTGATTCTCTCTATCGGTCCAAGCGTCCTTACATCTTTCAAGCCACCTAGTCGTTCTGTGCATTGAGTTTATAATGTATTCTCTAGACGCAGGATAAGGAGCACACTCGTCAAAGGCCATCATGATGTCGCTGCCAAGCTTTGTTTGTATCTCAATCGATTTCTCTGGAGATATAAATAGCTTTGAGCCGTCAATATGTGAGCGAAACTCAACTCCTTCTTCACTTATCTTTCTCATGCCACCCAAGCTAAAAACTTGAAATCCGCCGCTATCTGTTAATATAGGCTTATCCCAGTTCATAAACTTGTGAAGTCCACCTGCCTTGTGAACTATGTCTTCACCAGGTCTTAAATGCAAGTGATATGTGTTCGAAAGAATGATTTGAGCGCCTAAGTCCTTTAGTTCATCAGGCGTCATGGTCTTAACTGTCGCTCTCGTTCCTACCGGCATGAAGATAGGCGTCTCAACAACGCCATGTTTTAGCTTCATTAGACCTGCTCTTGCTTTAGTTTTACTATCTGTTTTAATTAATTCAAATTCCATATTACCTATCCAATATAAACATTGCATCGCCAAAGCTGAAGAATCTGTATCTTTCTTTAACAGCTTCTGCATATGCGTTAAGTATCATCTCTTTTGATGCAAAGGCACTTACTAGCATAATTAGCGTTGACTCTGGTAAGTGGAAGTTCGTGATTAGTGCGTCAACTGCCTTATATTCAAAGCCTGGATATATGAATATATCAGTCCATCCGTGACTAGCCTTGATCTCGCCCTTTGCAGCTATCGTTTCAAGCGTTCTAACTGTAGTAGTTCCAACAGCTATAACTCTCCTGCCTTCTTTTTTTGCTTTGTTTATGGTCTCGCTCGCCTCTTCAGAAAGGTTGTAGAACTCACTGTGCATCTTGTGTTTCTCAACATCTGTTACCTTGACAGGTCTAAAAGTGCCAAGTCCAACATGAAGTGTTAAGTAAACAATCTTCACGCCCTTATCTTCTAGCTCTTTTAATAGCTCTTTAGTAAAGTGTAGACCCGCTGTTGGTGCAGCTGCTGAACCAAGGTTCTTAGCGTAAACAGTTTGGTATCTATCCTTATCTTCAAGTCTTTCCTTAATATATGGTGGAAGAGGCATCTCGCCAAGTTCATTTAATATCTCTAGGAAAATTCCATCGTATTTAAATTTTATATATCTGACGCCATCGTCATCAATATCAACTACTTCAGCTCGTAGAAGTCCGTGACCAAATTCAATTTCACTGCCTATCTTCATTTTCTTGCCTGGCTTAACAAGAGTCTTCCAAGTGTCTTCTTCTGTTTGTGAAATTAGAAGTACTTCTATCTTTTCTTCTTTTCCAGGTCTATTGCCAAAAAGTCTTGCAGGTATTACCTTGCTATCGTTTGCAACTAGCACGTCTCCTTCATGAAGAAGGTTTATTATGTCATGAAAAATCATGTGTTCGACCTTGCCAGTTTTTCTGTCCAAGACCATTAGCCTTGATTCATCTCTTTTATCTATGGGGTGCTGTGCAATTAGCTCCTCAGGTAGATCATAGTAAAAATCTTTAGTTTCCATTACTTATTTCAGCTCCGTTATAGTAGAATTTTAGTATTTCATCATATTTTAATCCAGCTTTGCCCATGTTGTTTGCGCCCCATTGGCTTAGTCCAACACCGTGGCCCCAGCCGTGACCAGATATCTTAATCTTTGCATCAGCGCTTATAGCTGGGCTTGGACTAGCTTTTTCACTAGCTTCACTACTTATAAATATAGCAACACCATCTTCAAATAAAACAGTTACTTCGCCATCACTATCGTTCTCTGGCGCTTGCATGGCAGCGCTTACACCACTCGCCTCAATTGTATACATACTGCTCTTAAATTTATTCGCACCGATAGCGTTCTTAAATTTATTGTTATCGACAAGCACTTCTTTAGTGCCGTCCATTATAGCAACAGTCTTAACTCTCTTGCTATTGTTATTTTCTTTTACATAAATTTGATTAATAGAATTTACATTAATGCCTTGCTTTTTAAGTCCATTAATTAGGTCATTGGCATTAATTTCAAAATTCCAATTATAATTTGGCTCATTTATAGAATATTTATCTTCTTTTGAGATTAAATACTTATACTTAGCGCCCCAAACATCGTTAGCATCCGCTGTATAGCCACCATTGGATGATGAATAAGTCGCGTTAACAACCTTGCCTTCAGACAATAAGATTTGTCCTCTAGTTTCATCGACCGCTTTTCTCACATTGTCTCTTTCAGCGTCAAAACCGCCATAAACTTGGCTAGATACGGTATCATATAAATCAAATGATTTATCCTTATTTCTTGTAACGCTACAAACCGCATAAGACCTAGCAGCTACCGCTTGTGCCTTAAGCGCTTCGTATGAGAAAGTGCTTGGCATCTCTCTTGGAACGACGCCATAAAGGTACTCTTCAAGGCCGACATTGTTAATAGCAGCCAGTTGTTTGTCAACTGTATCAAATGTTAAGTAGCCTCTGTATCTTTTATTGTTTATCTTGATAGGACTCGAACTAGGAGATTGAATCTTCATAGACTTGTTTGTCGCCATACTTGATAGAAAAACTCCTTGAGCATCATATATATCATAGTTTTGGCCATTTAATTTAAGAACGATACTCTTTTCAAAGCTTTGGAATAGGCTTAAATTAGAGTACATATCTCTCACTTCAAAACCATCGTCACTGTATAGTTTTAATTCGTTCATGTTTTGCGCGCTTATACCAAGCTTTACATCAACATTACTTATATGCTCATATCCACTCTCTGCTTTAGCAGTATTTATGGAGAATGCTAGCAAAAATATTGATAGTATAATTAATATTTTATTCTTCATAGTTCTCTCCTTCGTTATACTTGTAGCCCATGTGATCATAAGCTAGTTTGGTTGCTACTCTGCCTCTTGGCGTTCTTGCGATAAAGCCAAGCTGAATTAGATATGGCTCGTAAACATCTTCTATCGTAGTTCTCTCTTCATTCGATGATGCTGCAAGCGTATCTAAGCCGACTGGCCTGCCACCATAAGTATTTATCATAACATCAAGTATCTTTCTATCAGTTTTATCAAGGCCATAGTGATCTATTTCTAGTATATCCAGGCCTTTTTTCGCAATCTTGCCTGATATAGAGCCATCTTCTAGCACTAAAGAGTAGTCTCTAACCCTCTTTAGTAGCCTATTTGCAATTCTTGGAGTGCCTCTAGATCTTCTAGCTATCTCTCTTGCGCCTGCCTCATCAATCTCTACATCCAAGATGCCGGCAGATCTAGTAACTATCTCACAAAGTGAGTCTTCATCGTATAAATCTAAGTTTAATATAACACCAAATCTATCTCTTAATGGTGATGATAATAGCCCTGCTCTAGTTGTTGCGCCTATTAGCGTAAATCTTGAAAGATCTATCCTAACCGACCTTGCCGATGGTCCTTTACCTATTATTAAGTCAAGTGAATAGTCCTCCATAGCTGGATATAGAATTTCTTCTACTGAACGCGATATTCTATGTATCTCGTCAATGAATAATACATCGTCATCTTTTAAATTTGTTAGTACCGAGGCCAAATCGCCTGGTCTTTCAATCGCAGGACCTGATGTTATCTTGATATTAACACCCATCTCATTTGCGATAATATTCGCAAGAGTAGTCTTACCAAGTCCTGGTGGTCCATATAAAAGCACATGGTCAAGTGGCTCGCCCCTCATCTTTGCAGCATTAACAAAGATTTTAAGCTTTTCTTTAACGCTGTCTTGACCAATATAGTCGTTAAACCACTTTGGTCTGAGTGAATTGTCAAAATTTTCTTCGCCTGACCTCAAATCAGTTGTTATTAATCTATCTTCTTCCACTTAAACACCTACTTTGAAAGCCTTTTCAATAGCTCTTTAATTAAATCTTCTACTTCCATAGTCTCGTCTAAACCTTTGGCAATGCTTGTGATTTCGTATTTATTGTAACCAAGTGAAGTAAGCGCTTCTATAGCTTCGTTTAGGTTGCTGCCAACACTTACAACATTTGCAAGGTCTTCAAATTCACTTCCCTTGCTAACTTTGTCCTTAAGCTCAAGAATGATTCTTTGAGCAGTTTTCTTTCCTATGCCAGGCGCCTTCATCAAGGCTTTTTCATCATTTGTGACGATGGCCTTTTGTAGATCAACTACCTTTTGTTCAGACAAAATGCCTATGGCAGTCTTTGGGCCAACGCCATTTACTGTTGTAATCAGATTAAAAAAGTCGACTTCGTATCTATTGGCAAAGCCATATAGACTCATGTCATCTTCCCTAACTACTAAATTCATATAAATTTTTACTTCGCCGTCGTAGATATCGCTCTCCATAGTTTCTTTCGATGTAAACACCTTATAAGCAATATTATTTACTAATAAAACTATGTAGTCCTTCTTCTTATCTACAACCTCACCTATCATATACTCAAACATATTTACCTCAATAAAAATTGATCTTTAAAATTAATACTTGCGCTATGAGTTAGAGCAACTGCTAAAGCGTCAGCAACGTCGTCAGGCTTTGGTACTTTTTCTAAGTGAAGAAAAGTTTTAACCATCTCTTGCATTTGCTTTTTCTCAGCCCTTCCATAACCAGTAACAGCCTGTTTAATTTGTAGCGGAGTGTACTCGTATGTGGCCAAACCCTTATGCTTTAGGCAAAGAAGTGTAACGCCTCTTGCCTCAGCAACTTGTATAACCGTTTTTTGATTTTTAAAATAAAATAGTTCTTCTATAGCTGCTTCATCTGGGTCGTACTTGTCGATTATAGCTCCAAGCTCAAAGTAAATCTTCTCAAGTCTTTTATCTAAACTAAGGTCCTTGTGCGTCGTGATTGCGTCGTAGAACACATCGCGAGCCTTGTTGCCGTCATAATCAATGATGCCCACACCTACTATAGCGATGCCTGGGTCTATACCTAAAATTCTCATTTTGCCTCCTACTTCTCCATTATAATTTATATTATACTACAAAAGAGGCATAAGTTCAAGCACTTGATGCGTTTTTATATGGCGCCCATTTTGATAAAGGCGAAAATCGTTTCTCCTCGCACCCATCTCAATAAAAAAGCTTAGCAAGAGAGGCCCCACTAAGCAATTAAAAATTACTATATCATAATATTAATTTTTTAATTAAACACATAACAATACCCTTCTTAGTATTTGCTCATAAGAAGGGTATTTGTAATGCTATTTTATTTGTTTTATTTATTTCTTCTCTCTAAAATCATATCCGCACTTTGAGCAGAAATTTTCACCATTATATTCAGCGCCGCAATTTGGACAGAATTTTATTTCATATTCTTTCGATATATCTTCTTCAATATAATTATCTTCTACTACTTCATCTTCTTCTACTTCCGCTTCTTCGTCATCTTCTTCATCTATGAATTTCTCTTCAATAACATTCTTGCTTTTATCATCTTTAATATCTTTCTTATTTTGCTTTTTCTTTAAAATCAAGAATATTATTAAGGCAATGATGATTATAAGAATTAGTATTGTAAGAATCAAAATTATTTTATTTTCAAATAAATCTTCTAATTTATCTAAGAAACTTTCACTCTCAATGAAGATGAATGAATTTAGATTGTTCATCTCTTCAATTTTTGGTTCTCTAAGTCTAATTGTTACATTAGACAGTAAATCCTTTTCAGCTTCAAAGTCTTCTAAATGTGTATTTGCTATTGCAGTTTTTTTAGAAATAAAAGCTAAAGTTCTATATAGTAGAAGTATTGCTTCATCTCTATTTACTATCTCATCAGCATTAAAATCTTCACCTTCGTTAGATATTAGACCACACTCCAGAGCAAGTTCAACATTTCTTTCTATAGATTTAAACTTGTCAAAATCAGAAAAACTTTTCGCTTCACTTAAATCTTCATCTTCTAAATCAAAACCATTAAACTTTAAAACTTCTGTTAAAGCATAAATTAGCTGAGCTCTTTTTACTTTTTCATTTGGATAAAAACTGTTTCCTTCATGATTAAATAATTTATGCTTTATCGCAGACTTTATATATATATTATCTAATTCATTTACATCATCAAGTTTTATATCCTTATCATCATCATAGACGCCAAGCAAAAAGCCTACAGCTCTAGCAAGCTCGCCTTTAGTCAATGGCTGATCTAAATCCAAACTATCAGAAGCCTCGCTTAATATCTTCGATGACAAAATATTTTTATAAGCTATCGTTTTGAAGCTGTCCAAACCTAAATCTTCTAAATTTGAAGACTCATAATTTTCAAATTTTATTGGGCCATAGTGATTTGTATAAACTATACAATACTTAGGATCACTATTCATAAGATAATATAGAGTTTGTACTTTACTTATATATTTTTCTTCATTAAATTCATTAAAAATAATAGTTAAATTTATAGGTAATGTAGTTCTCTTCTTTGAAAGCGGCGTTATAAAAACATTGTTATCAAACTTTTCTATAGCAAAAACCGTATTTTTTTCTTTTAGTTTATTGATATCATCCTTAGTTAAAATTACATTTATATCTAATCCATCTAAGTAGAAACTATAGATTATATCATCTTTAAGCTCATCTTTAAAACTAAAAATGTATCTGCCCACCTCGTTTGGCTTCATTTTTATTTGAACTACTGCTTTGTATTTATTAAAATCTTTGATTTCTAAGTTAGTTAAATAATTTCTTAAATTTATCGCGTCATCTCGATCAACTTTGTGGCTTTCATAAAAGTCATTATTAAATTCTACAGCTCCATTAAGATTATAAGATAAGTTATTCTCTACGAACTTAAAATAAACTTGACGTAATTCAACTTGTCTTTCGTTTAAAAGTCCGATTTCTTTTGTATAGTCATTTTCTTTTAAAAATGAATCAATATATGAAATAAGTTCTTGTGATGAATTTTTCTTTGAAGCTTCTTCATTATCAAAACCCGACAAAAAATCTGGCTGCAAACTATGACCCAAAGCATCTTCAGCTTGTTCAAATGTAAATGGTTCTCCTTTAATGTAGATAGGAAATAATTTATTTTCTCCATCAACATTTTTTCTTTCAACGAGTACATATCTTGAATTAATTTTTCCATACAAAATGTCATCAACTTTCAAAATAGCAAAATTATATAATGACTTAAAATCAGAAATACATATTCCTTGATTCCATATATAATATTCACTTGCTTCTAAATTACATTTAAATTTATCTCCCTCTATGTTTAAAATGCCATCATAATCTCCAGCTTTTAAAACTCGGCCAAAAATTTTTTCAGTATAATTATTTAATATATCTACATCATTATAATTATCATTGTTATAAAATACATACTTGTATACAAAGTCATTAAAAACTTTACTATATTCACCACTTAAAGCTGTAATTCTTTGACTTTCTTTTTCACTTGCCTCTAATGCTGAATAAACTATCCAAGTTGCAATTTCGTAATCGCTTATGGTTCCATCTTCACTATTTAATGTTGCACCTAAAAATGCTATCTTATCTAACTCTTCTTTCTTAACATCCTTAAAATATTTTGAATTATAAATTGATTCACTTGAAAATATTTTCTTTACTTCATCTTTTTCATATTTATCAGACAATATATCTGCACCTAAATTTAAACTATCAGTTCCCAAAAAATAAAAATATTCTTTATTGTCTAAATTTAATTCGCAATTTTTGCCTGTAAAAGTATTTTCTCCAAATTCAATTTGAATTTTTGATTGATAAGAATCATTTGCTGGGTAACTGTCGCTTACTTTTACTATCTTATCATTTTTATATGTGTAAATTTCCTGAGTTCTATCTAGCCTTAAGTCAGTATCATTATCATAAATCATCGTTGCATCCATATAAAAATAAAATTGATTATCTATATAAGCTCCAGAACTGTCGGCACTGTATTCTACATTATTCCTATCTTCAAAAGGATAAGTGACAATCATTTTTTCAAATTTATCTCCACTACAAGCATAAAGAATATTATTAAGCTTGCCACAGCATAATATAAGTGTTTTACTTTTTACATCATCAGTAAAGTATATATTAATCTTATATATATCTTTTTTGCTATCATAAAGAGTAGATACCTCGCTATCTTCTTCTTTATAAATATAGTTAGCGCTAATATCTTCTATTGCCTTTTTTATTCCTACGTAATCAGCAACTCCAGTTAATTTCTTTAGCTGATCAACACTATACTTTGCAGAATAAAAATTGCCTCCAGCCTTATTGTCTGATGTTTCTTCTGCTTTAGGAGCCATTTGGCCTAAAACACTCACTTGAGTAATTGATAGAGCTATAATTAAGACTATCAGTATTAATTTTTTCATTTCCTACTCCTTATAAACAATAACTTAGATAAAGTATAACTTTGTATAAACAGCTATACTTTATCTAAGCAATATCAATTTTTTATAAATTTTTATTATTCATTATCTTCATTATAATTTTCTTCTGCAAGATCCATTTCCGCTTTTGCTTTTCTTTGATTATTTGTTTGTTGTACAGGATTTTCTCTATTTATAATTTTTTCTTCTACTGGTCTTTTCTTAATGATTTTAACCTTTTTAAATGCTTTATTATAAATAGCAGTTGCTCCTATTATCAATAACACAAAGGAAATTATTAACATAATAACTCCGAAAGTCGGGTTATAATTGGCTATATTTAATTTCATAAGGTCGGTCTTAAACATAGTCATATAATATGAATCAGATGATGAGTAACCGTCTGACATAAGTCTTGTGTAATCGGTTGAAGCAACTAATGATGATATTTTTAAAAGTTTAGAAAGTAGAATCGAGCTTATTATAAAGCTTAAGCTTGCACCAGCAAATATAATGTTTGAAAATGTAATGATATTTTTACCTTCTGTAGATTTTTTAACTATGCTAATTATAAATATTATTACAAACACTATTGAAAGTGTTAACATTATTATCCCGGAGACTTTTATAAGGGCTACTGCTTTAAGAGCCTTTGTTAAATCTGACATAAAATTGTTGATTCCACCAGTTATCCCGTCTATCATACCTAGCATTTTTTGAAAGTAATTTGAACCTCCACCTTCAACTAAACTTATAGCAAAAGCTTTAATAGGTAGAACTATAGTTTGAATGCCAGCACAAATCAATGTGATTAAATAAAATACGTATCCAACTATTGCTCCAACTGAGCTATAAAATAATATTTTATCTATGATATTGTTTTTATTGTATATTATATTTCTTTCCATAATTTTCCTCCTTAGCATTGGAAATCAAATTCTACTAATTAGGTTTTAGTAATTTTTAATACTTATCTCTATAATTTGAAGAGCCATATTCACCCCAATATAGTCTCATATTTTCTTTGTCGAGGTAATAACTTCCTTCATATGCTATACTTCCTCTTCCAACAAAAAATCCTGTCTCTCCATATGTTGTATAAGATTGTTCCACTTTTAAAGTGTTTGTTGCTTCATCAAAGTAACCATATTGCTCAGTAAAAAATTCTGAACTTTTATCGCTAGCTAATATATTTCTTTTGGTTAGTTTATATTTATTTCCACCTAAACTTTCTATATAAGTATAATTATCAGTATCATATGATCTTCCATAACCGTCACCATATGAGTTTGGGCCATACCAAGAGCCTACTAAAATATCTTCTGTACTTTCAACGTAATAATCATCTCTTAATTGTTTATCTTCCGGTACTTCAGACGTATACACTACTTCATTTTTCTTTTTTTCTTCTGCCCATCTTATTTCATCTTCGCGAGTAGCAATTCTTTTTGTTGACTTTTTTTGTACAATATAATTATTATTATATGTGTTTGCATCTACTAATTGAACAGACTGTCTATAAACTTTTAATCCATATTGAGACTTACCTGTTAATTTATATTGCTCAAAATCATCTAGTATTACATCAATAAGTTCTTCAACTGTTTCAAATCTCTTTTCTTCACCATTAACTATCATCCTATAAGTTACTATGTTTATTTCATAATCTGTTATAACTGGATCGATAGTATCATAGTAATAAACAACCCTGTAGTTCTTATTGAATCTCACATCGTCACCTATACATACTGCTCTGTAATCATTTGAGTATTCTACTTTCTTGCCAAAAGCTTCTGCTATAGCTCTAAGTGGAACAAAAGTTCTTTGATCTTTTATTTCAGCTGGAGCATCTAATTTAACTTTTTTGCCATTAACAAGCATAGTTTTCGATCCAATTGTAAGTTCTACTGTTGATTCGCCATCAGTCATAGTTACTTTTTTTGTTTTAGCATCCCATTTGACATCAAAGCCTAATTCTTCTGCAATGAACCTAATTGGTACATATGTCCTACTATTTTTAATATAAGGCGCAACATCGCTAAAAACTATGTGATCGTTAACGATAATACCATTTAATGGTATGTCCCTCTTTTGATGCCTTTTAGCCAAAGCATCTGCTGGCATTAGTAGCATAATTATTGCCAGTGTCAAAGTTAAAATTTTTCTAAAATTCTTTTTCATAATAAAGCCTCCCTTATTTTTTATTGCTTTACTTTATTATAATTCAAAAAAAAAAAAAAAATACAA
>ERZ1673742.1931-NODE-1931-length-17010-cov-10.945503_pt1 | contig 17010 bp, 14 predicted proteins | sample MGYA00580208_ERZ1673742 | MGnify/ENA primary metagenome ERZ1673742 (study PRJEB41218, sample SAMN15661774) | gut metagenome | host: Homo sapiens | place: Canada: London | collected 2015-08-20/2019-03-30 | study: EMG produced TPA metagenomics assembly of...
TCCTGCACGTCAAGCAGATGCTCTACCAGCTGAGCTAACCGTCCATATTCTGTTTGTGCCGCAATCAGCTTGATTATGATATCATACCGCCGGGCAAAAAGCAAGCCCTTTTTTGAAAATTCTGCAAACTTTTTGATGTCTGGTTTGCCGGGAATGGAAAATCAGCCGCCCAGCGCACATTTTGTAAACCGCCCCAAGGTGTTTCCGTTGCCCTGAACGCCGGTTTGTGGTATAATACATTGATTATAATAGGAAAGGTATCGCAGAATGAGAGTTTTGGGCATCGACCCGGGTTACGCCATCGTGGGCTGGGGCGTTTTGGACTATGCGGGCAACCGGTTTGCGCCGGTGGATTTCGGAGCCGTGTGCACCGATGCCGGGGTGCCGTTTGAGCAGCGGCTGGACGAGGTCTACACCGGCATCCGGGAGGTCATTGAGCGGACACAGCCTGAGGTGCTTGCCATCGAAAAGCTGTTCTACCAGCACAACCAGACCACTGTGATCGGCGTGGCCGAGGCCCGCGGGGTCATCCTGCTGGCGGCGGCGCAGGCGGGCATCCCCATCTACGAGTACACCCCCATGCAGGTGAAACAGGCCGTTACCGGCTACGGCAAGGCCGTGAAAAAGCAGGTGCAGGAGATGACCCGCATCCTGCTGCATCTGCCTGCTGTGCCCAAGCCCGATGATACCGCCGATGCACTGGCCATGGCCATCACCTTTTGCCATACCAACGGCAACCAGCTGAACCGCTTTGCAAGAAGGGGCGTTGGGCCGATTTAGTTGTTGTTATTCGTGTATAAGGGAAGGCTTCCCTTTGTACAACCTCTCAGTCTCACTTTGTTCGACGGCTGCCCTAGCAGGGGAGCCTCTGGCGAAGAGGAAGAGCTGCCCGTTATGCCAAGGCCTCCCCTATTAGGGGAGGTGGCATTGCGGAGCAATGACGGAGAGGTTGGACAGGGGAGGAGCTGACCGAAAAGGGAAAACACTTTATGATCTACTCTTTAACTGGAAAAATCATCAAAAAGACCCTGAACGCTGTGGTGGTGAGCTGCGGCGGGGTGGGCTACTATGTGCAGTGCCCGACCAGCGTTGCGGGCGCACTGCCCGGGGTGGGCCGGGAAGCCACCCTTTACACCGTGATGAGCGTGACCGAAAATGACATCAGCCTGTACGGCTTTGCCACCGAGGAGCAGCAGAGCTGCTTTGAGCTGCTGACCGCCGTTTCCGGTGTGGGCCCCAAGGTGGGTCTGGCCATTCTCAGCGTCATGGAGCCTGACCGGGTGGCGCTGGCGATCTCGGCGGGCGACCACAAGGCATTCAAGGCGGCATCCGGCGTGGGCCCCAAGCTGGCCCAGCGCATCGTGCTGGAGCTGAAGGATAAGGTGGCAAAGGGCTTTGTGGATGGCATCAACCTCGAGGATGTGGGCGCGGCCACTGCCGCCCCCGCCGCACAGGGAGCCGGGCAGGCCATTGCGGCGCTGGTGTCGCTGGGGTACAGCCAGAGCGAAGCAGCCCTGGCCGTTTCCAAGATCGACGCAAGCCTTCCCGTGGAAGAGATCATCAAGCTGGCCCTGCGGGGCATGGCAGGCAGGAGGTAATCCATGCAGGACGAAACCGCGCTCTATGGCGCAAAAATGATGCAGCCCGGCTTAACGGCGGCGGACAACGAGGAAAACAGCCTTCGCCCGCAGCATCTGGAGGACTACATCGGGCAGGACAAGGTTAAGCAGAACCTGAAAATCTATCTGGAAGCCGCTAAGCGGCGCGGCGAGCCCATGGATCACATCCTGCTCTATGGCCCTCCGGGCCTGGGCAAGACCACGCTGGCGGGCATCATCGCCAACGAGATGGGGGTGCAGATCCGCATCACCAGCGGCCCTGCCATTGAGAAGCCCGGCGACCTTGCCGCCCTGCTGACCAATTTGCAGGAGGGCGACGTGCTCTTCATTGATGAGATCCACCGCCTGTCCCGGCAGGTGGAGGAGGTGCTCTACCCGGCGCTGGAGGATTATGCGCTGGATATTATGATCGGCAAGGGCCCCAGCGCCCAGAGCATCCGGATCAACCTGCCCCGCTTCACGCTGGTGGGCGCTACCACCCGTGCGGGCCAGATCACCGGCCCCCTGCGGGACCGCTTCGGTGTGCTGCTCAAGCTGGAGCTGTACAGCCCCGATGAGCTGAGCCGGATCATCCAGCGCTCGGCGGGCATCCTCGACCAGCCCATCACCCCGGAGGGCGCTTACGAGCTGGCCAAATGCAGCCGGGGCACCCCCCGCGTGGCAAACCGCTTCCTGAAGCGTGTCCGCGACTTTGCCACCGTGCTGGGGGATGGCATCATCGACCGGGACGTTTCCCTGATGAGCCTGAAGCGGATGGATGTGGACGCGCTGGGTCTGGACGAGCTGGACCGCAGCCTGCTCCGCGCCATCATTGAGATGTACAACGGCGGCCCTGTGGGCCTGGAAACGCTGGCGGCGGCGCTGGGCGAGGAGGCCGTGACGCTGGAGGACCTGTGTGAGCCCTACCTGATGCAGATGGGATTTCTGACCCGCACCCCCCGTGGCCGCTGTGCCACCCGCCTTGCCTATGAGCACCTGGGCCTGAAAGCCCCCGAGACCGGAAGCCCGGAGGACAACGGCCAGCAGAGCCTGTTCTGAGCCGTTTGAAGAGAGAAAGGAGGACGCTTATGCGCCCTGCAGATAGTTGGAAAGATTACGAGCTGCTGGATGCCACCGGCGGCAACCGCCTGGAGCGCTGGGGAGAGACCATCCTCATCCGGCCCGACCCGCAGGTGGTGTGGAAAACCGAGAAGCAGAGCCCGCTCTGGGCCAAGGCCGATGCCATCTACCACCGCTCCAATCAGGGGGGCGGAGAGTGGGAGTACCGCCGCCGTCTGCCTGAGAAGTGGAAGATCTCCTGCGGTGAGGGCGAGGACAAGCTGACCCTTATCGTCAGCCCCACCGGTTTCAAGCACACCGGCGTGTTCCCGGAGCAGGCCGTCAACTGGGCCTGGTACGCCAGAAAGATCCGTGCGGCAGGCCGCCCTGTCAAGGTGCTGAACCTGTTTGGCTACACCGGCGGCGCAACGCTGGCCTGTGCCGCTGCGGGCGCTACTGTCTGCCATGTGGATGCTTCCAAGGGCATCGTAGCGTGGGGCAAGGACAACGCCGTGGCCAGTGGTCTGGCTGACCGGCCCATCCGCTGGCTGGTGGACGACTGCGCCAAGTTCGTGGCCCGGGAAAAGCGCCGGGGCAACACCTACGATGGCATCATCATGGACCCGCCCAGCTACGGCCGCGGCCCCGGCGGCGAGATCTGGAAGCTGGAGGACTGCATCTACGACCTTATCAGCCAGTGCGAAGAGGTGCTCAGCGATACCCCGCTGTTCTTTGCAGTCAACAGCTACACCACCGGCCTGTCCCCGGCGGTCATGGAGTATATGCTCAAGACCACGCTGGTGCCCCGCTTTGGCGGCAAGACCAGCTGTGATGAGATCGGCCTGCCCGTTTCCGCCACCGGCGGCGTTGTGCCCTGCGGCGCAACGGCCATTTGGGAAGAATAAAAGAGGTAAACGGGCTCGCCCTCTCAGCTTCGCGTTGCTCAGCAGCTCCCCCAAAGGGGGAGCCCTTGGCAAAACCGGAAAGTTTGCCGTACTGCCAAGGCCTCTCACTTTGGGAGAGGTGGCATCGCGCAGCGATGACGGAGAGGGCGAGGCCGCTAAAAATAAATAAGCAATCAATTTCAATAGAATGGGGTACAGCCCTTTTGAGAAGGGCGCACCACCGGAAAGAGAAAACCTATGGAAGAAACGATTTTAACTGCGAAAGATCTGAAGTTCCGCTATGACCCGGAACAGCCGGACTACGCCCTGAACGGCGTGTCGGCTGAGGTGAAGCGGGGCGAATTTGTGGCAGTGCTGGGGGCCAACGGCTGTGGAAAATCCACGCTGGCCAAGCACTTCAACGCCATCCTCCTGCCGGAGAGCGGCACTGTGCTGGTGGAGGGGATGGACACCAAAGACGAGGACAAGATCTACGATATCCGCCAGACCGTGGGCATGGTGTTCCAGAGCCCGGACAACCAGATCGTTGCCACCGTGGTGGAGGAAGATGTCGCCTTTGCGCTGGAAAATCTGGGCGTGCCGCCGGAGGAGATGCGCCGCCGCGTGGATGAAGCGATGAAGATGGCGGGCATCTATGAATACCGGGAGCGTGCGCCCCACAACCTGTCCGGCGGCCAGAAGCAGCGCGTTGCCATTGCGGGCGTGGTCGCCATGCGGCCCGACTGCCTGATCTTGGACGAGGCCACCGCCATGCTTGATCCCCGGGGCCGGGAGCAGGTGATGCAGACCATCCACCATCTGAACAAGAACATGGGCATCACGGTGGTGTCAATCACCCACTATATGGAAGAAGCTGCTCAGGCCGACCGCGTGCTGGTGATGAGCAAGGGCAATGTGGTCATGGAGGGCACCCCGAAAGAGGTGTTCAGCCAGACCGAAAAGGTGCGCGCCCTGCGGCTGGATGTGCCGCAGGCTGCCGAGCTGCGGGACGAGCTGGTCAAGGCCGGCATCCCCATGCCCGAGGGCATCATCGACACCGGCGCGTGCGCACAGGCGCTGTATGAGCTTTTGAAGTAAGGGAGGGGACGGAAGATGGGAAGCATTATCAAAGTAGATCACCTGAGTTATGTCTATAACCCGGGAATGCCCAATGCCGTCACCGCGCTGGATGACGTGAGCTTTGAGGTGGAAGAGGGAGATTTTGTGGGTATCATCGGTGCCACCGGCTCCGGCAAGAGCACCCTCATCACCCACATGAACGGCCTGAACAAGCCCACCAGCGGTCACATCATCATCGATGGCCGCGACCTGTGGGCCGAGCCGGAAAAGATCCGGGAATTCCGTTTCCTCACCGGTTTGGTGTTCCAGTACCCGGAGTACCAGCTGTTTGAGGAGACATGCTATAAGGATATCGCCTTTGGCCCCAGAAACATGGGGCTGGACGAGGCCGAGATCGACAGACGGGTGCATGAAGCAGCGGACTTTGTCGGCCTGGATGAGGCACTGCTGCAGCGCAGCCCCTTTGAGCTGTCCGGCGGCCAGAAGCGCCGGGTGGCCGTGGCGGGTGTGATGGCCATGAAGCCCCGCATTCTGGTGCTGGATGAGCCTGCCGCCGGTCTGGACCCCGAGGGCCGGGACGAGATCCTGTCTGAGGTCAAGGAGTACCACAAAAAGACCGGCACCACCGTGCTGCTGGTCTCCCACAGCATGGAGGATATTGCCAAGTACGCCGACCGTGTGCTGGTGATGAGCAACAAGAAGATCGCCATGTACGACACCGTGGAGAACGTGTTCGCCCGTGCGCCCGAGCTGCTGGCGCTGGGCCTGAGCGTGCCGCAGGTCACAAAGATCTTCCTCAAGCTGCGGGAGATGGGTGTGGATGTCCCGGCGGATGTTTACACCGTGCCCTATGCCGTCAAGATGATTTTGGAAGCCAAGAAGCGCCGGGACGCAGGCGAAAGCCTTGTGCTGCCCCGTGTGGATGCAAAGAAGGGGGGCGCTGCCACATGCTGAGAGATATCACCATCGGCCAGCACTTCCCGGGCGACAGCCTTGTGCATAAGTTTGACCCCCGCATGAAGCTGGTGCTGACCATCGTCTACATCATCCTGCTGTTTGCCGCGTCCAACCCGCTGGGCCTGACGCTGTCCCTTGTATTCCTTGTGGCTATGTACGGTGTGGCGAAGATCCCCTTCAAGCTCATCACCAAGAGCCTGAAGCCCATTTTGCCCATCATCCTCTTTACCGCGGTGCTCAACCTTTTCTTTGTTTCGGGCGAGGGCGAGCCGCTGGTGCACTTCTGGGTGCTGAACATCTACGCCGAGGGCCTGCGCTATGCCATCCTGATGGCGGTGCGCGTGATGGCACTGATCGCGGGCACCAGCCTCCTGACCTATACCACCAGCCCCATTGTGCTGACAGATGCCATCGAGCAGCTGCTCAAGCCTTTGGGCAGGCTGCACTTCCCGGTGCATGAGCTGGCTATGATGATGAGCATTGCCCTGCGGTTTATCCCGACCCTGATCGAAGAGACCGACAAGATCATGAACGCCCAGAAAGCCCGCGGTGCCATGCTGGACAACGGCTCCATGATGGAGCGCGTCAAGGCGCTGGTGCCGGTGCTCATCCCGCTGTTCATTTCGGCCTTCCGCCGCGCCGATGAGCTGGCCATGGCCATGGAGTGCCGCTGCTACCGCGGCGGTGATGGCCGCACCCGCCTGAAGGTGCTGCGCTGCACCCGGCAGGATTATATCGATCTGGCGGTGTGCATCGTCTGCTTTATGGTGATCCTGAGCTCGAGACTGGTGTTCCCGAATTTTTAAAAACTCCCCCAGTCGCCTGCGGCGACAGCCCCCTCGAGGAGGGGGCCTTATGGCCTCCCTCTTTGAGGGAGGTGGCACGGCAAAGCCGTGACGGAAGGAGTTCCATGCAGAACTATCTACTGACCCTTGCCTACGACGGCACCAACTACTGCGGCTTTCAGGTGCAGCCCAACGGGCGGAGCGTGGCCCAGACCTTTCAGGATGGGCTGGAAGCGGTGCTCCACAGCCGCCCCGATATCAAGGGGTGCAGCCGCACCGATGCCGGGGTCCACGCGCTGGGCTTTGCGCTGAACTTCCACGCGGAGACCCGCATCCCCCCCGAAAAGCTGCCGTTGGCCATCAACCAGCACCTGCCCCCGGATATCCGGGTGCTGTGCGCTCGGGTGGTGCCGGAGGAGTTCCACGCCCGCTATGCCGCCCATACCAAGACCTATCTGTACCGCATCCACAACCACCCCATCGATTCGCCTTTTGATGAAAAATATTACACCCGGGTGCCCCGGCGGCTGGATGTGGATGCCATGCAGAGGGCGGCGGAACAGTTTGTGGGAAAGCACGATTTTCTGGCCCTGTGCGCGGCGGGTTCCTCTGCTGCTGCCCACGGAGATACTGTGCGCACCATCACCGACTGCCATGTGACCCGGAAGGGCGACGAGGTGGACATTGAGGTGACAGCGGACGGCTATCTCTATAACATGGTGCGCATTCTGGCAGGCACCCTGTGTGAGGTGGGCGCGGGCCGGATGCAGCCCGATGCCATCCCCGGCATCCTTGCCAGCCGGGACCGCAGCCAGGCCGGGCCGACGCTGCCCGCGAAAGGGCTATTTTTGAAACGTGTAGATTACGAAGGGTGAACCTCTCCGTCAATGCTTTGCATTGCCACCTCTCCTGATAGGAGAGGCAAGAAAATGGCAGCGTAAACTTGGCTCCCCTGCTAGGGGAGCTGTCACCGTAGGTGACTGAGAGGTTTCGCAAAGGAGAGATATCCATGAGAAAGAAGCATCGTTCGACCGAGAGTGACGAGCCGCTTTCGGAAGGGCGGGTCGAATATCTGGAAGCTGCCCGCCAGCGTGTGCGGAACCGGCGCATCCGCCGCACGGCGGTGCTGCTGGTGCTGCTGACGGCGGTGGTGCTGTTTGCCACCGGCATCGCGGGCAGCTCGGTGGCGGCCCTGAAGGACCTGACCGATACGGCCCGCATTGCCCTGCTGCCCGGCTCCGGCTGGCCCCAGCAGACCGGTGTGGCCGAGCTGGAACAGATGGCCCCCCTGACCGGCAGCTTTGTGGAGCTGGGGGACGAGGGCTGTGTGGTCTGGTCGCGCACCGGCAAAAAGCTGAACAGCGTCCAGAGCGGCTATGCCCGCCCGGCGCTGGCCGCGGGCAAGACCCGCTTTGTCCTCTACAACCGCTCCGGAAACGAGCTGCGGGTGGAGAGCCGCACCCAGAACCTCTACACCAAGCAGCTGGAAAACAGCATTTTCCTCTGCGCCATGTCTGACAACGGCACGCTGGCCGTGGTCACGGAGGACCAGACCAGCATGGCAAAGCTGCTGGTATACAGCCCCTCCATGGAGCAGCAGCTCAGCTGGAGTATGACCTCCAACGACGGCACCCCCCTGCGGATGGCCTTTTCCCCCGACAGCCGGAAGCTGGCGGCGGCAGCCGTCACCGTCAGCGGGGGACAGGTGATGACCAACCTCTACCTCATCAATCTGGCATCGGGCGATCCCGTCAGTCTGGTGAATCAGGGCGGCGTGCCCCAGTGGCTGGGGTGGACCTCTGCTTCCACGATCCTGGCTGTCTACGATACCAGGGCCGTGCTCTACAATGCGGGCGGCGGCGAGCGTGCGGTCTATGATTTTGCGGGCACGGAGCTGAAGGATGTTTCGGTGGACGCGGCAGGCAATGTGGCTCTGCTGCTGGCATCGGGGCAGGTCTCTCAGGCTGTGACGCTGGACAAAAACCTGAACGTCCAGTTCAGCGCTGCTGTCTCGGCGGCAAATTCCATTGTCCGGGCGGGGAACCTGTTCTATCTGCTGGCCGATAACGCCGTGGAGTGCTTTGATGCATCTGGCACCCAGCAGTGGAGCCAGAACCTTGACACCAGCCCGCAGGCATTGCTGGCCAACAGCAAGGATCTGCTGCTGTTCAGCGGCAACACGGTGCAGAAGTTGGAAGCACCCGCTGAATAGCCCTCTCCGTCAATGCTTGCGCATTGCCACCTCTCCCAAAGGGAGAGGCAATTGCGGCTTTGAGGAAAAAGAGTGCAATTTATTTTGTGGCTTCCCCTGTCAGAAGCATTGGCTCCCCCTTTGGGGGAGCTGGCACGACGGCAGTCGTGACTGAGAGGGTGAGCCAGTTCGGAATAAGGTTAAACGTATGTTCAAGAATCCGTCATTTATTTTTGATATCCTATGTACGGTGGTCTGGCTGGTGCTGGCCGTCCGGTATGCCCGCAAAGGCTTTCTGGCCTCGGTGGTGCAGCTGACGGGCAGCCTCATCAGCCTGTTCGGTGCCAGAGCTTTTTCAGGCTGGGCAGCCGGGCAGGTGTTCGAGCGCTTCCTCGCCGGAAGCTTCCGGGACCAGATCGCTGCCAATATCGCCGCCGGGGGAGCCGTCAGTCTGGATGGCATTGCCCAGCGGTACGCGGGCTTTCTGCCCGAGGCGTTCCGGGCATCCATCGTGGATGCCTGCGAGCGCTCCATCTCTGCCGTCCTCAATGACAACGCCGTTGTGCTGGCGGATACCATCGTCCAGAAGGTGCTGGCTCCGCTGCTGACCCCGGTGATCTCGCTGGTGCTGTTCTTTGTGGCGTTTGCCCTGCTGCGGATGCTGGTCAGCCTGCTGGTCACAGTGCTGGGGCTGGTGAACAAGCTGCCCGTGATCGGTGCAGTGAACCACTGGCTGGGCTGGGGCGTGGGCGGCATTGCCAGCCTTGTGGACATCTATCTGGTGCTCTGCGTGGTCTGGGCGCTCATTGTGATCACCGGCGGCAACCTCACCATGCTCAATGACACGGTGATGAGCGGCAGCCTTTACTATAAAGTATTCAATGTGTTCAACCCGTTTGTCTGAGCGGGGAGGGAAAAGGAGGAACAATGGTCTGCATTCGATGCCAGAAGCGGCCTGCCATTATTTTTGTCCAGCGGATGGAAAATGGCCAGATGAAAAACGAGGGGTACTGCCTGCACTGTGCCCGGGAGATGCACATCAAGCCGGTCGATGATCTGATGAAGCAGTTTGGCATGTCCGACGAGGACATGGATGCCATGGAAGACCGGATGGAAAACATGATGCAGGAGATGGGGGACATGAGCAACATGAACCCCTTCTCCATGATGATGGGCATGGGCCAGCCGGACCAGAGCGAGGAGGACGGCGACCTTGTGCCCGGTTCCAGCGCCACCTTCCCGCTGGGGGTGAACGGCGGAGCCCAGAACGGCAAAAACGAAAAGAAGGCGGGCAAAAACGACAAAAAGCCGCCCCGCCGCAAGTTTCTGGATACCTACTGCGAGAACCTGACCCGCAAAGCCCGGGAGGGGAAGCTGGATGATATCATCGGCCGCGACCGGGAGATCTACCGCACCATCCAGATCCTGAGCCGCCGCCAGAAGAACAACCCCTGCCTCATCGGCGAAGCCGGTGTGGGCAAGACCGCCATTGCCGAGGGCATTGCGGAGCGCATTGCCAAGGGGGATGTGCCCATCGGCCTGAAGGATAAGGAGATCTATCTGCTGGACCTCACCAGCCTTGTGGCAGGCACCCAGTTCCGCGGCCAGTTCGAGCAGCGGGTCAAGGGCCTGCTGAGCGAAGTGAAGGCCGCAGGCAACGTGATCCTGTTCATCGACGAGATCCACACCATCACCTCTGCCGGTGAGAGCGAGGGTGCCATGAACGCGGGCAATATCCTGAAGCCCGCCCTCTCCCGTGGTGAAATTCAGGTCATCGGTGCCACCACCTTCAACGAGTACCGCAAGTATATCGAGAAGGATCAGGCGCTGGAACGCCGTTTCCAGCCCGTGCGGGTGGAAGAACCCAGCGTGGCCGATACCCTTGCTGTGATGAACGGCATCAAGCACTACTACGAGCAGCACCATCATGTGCAGGTGCCTGCCGATGTGCTTTCTGCCACTGTCACCCTGAGTGAGCGCTATATCACCGACCGTTATCTGCCCGATAAGGCCATCGACCTGCTGGACGAAGCCTGCGCCTGCTGCAATCTGGCCCACCCGGTCATTTCCGAGTATCTTGGGATGCAGAAGGAGCTGGATGCCCTCAAGCAGGAAGAAGCCGAGATGGAGAATGCGGATGTGAACGAGCCAATCGACTACGAGCGCGTGGCCGAGCGCAAGACCCGCATTGCAAAGCTCGAAGCCGACCTGCCCGCAAAGCAGGCTGCTGCCAGCGAGATCCAGGTGACCATGGACGATGTGGCCAAGGTCATCGAGCTGTGGACCGGCATTCCGGCGGTCAAAATTCGGGAGACCGAGTTCGCAAAGCTGGCAAACCTTGAGGGCGAGCTGAAAAAGAAGATCATCGGGCAGGACGAGGCCGTGCATCTGGTGGCGCAGGCCATCAAGCGCAGCCGCGCCGACCTGTCCGGCCGCCGCCGTCCGGCCAGCTTCATCTTTGTGGGCCCCACCGGCGTGGGCAAGACAGAGCTGGTGAAGCAGCTGGCAAACCAGCTCTTTGACGGCCCCGACCCGCTGATCCGGCTGGATATGAGCGAGTATATGGAGAAGTACGCCGTGTCCCGCATGATCGGTTCCCCTCCGGGCTATGTGGGCTACGAGGAGGCGGGTCAGCTGACCGAAAAGGTCCGCCGCCGCCCGTACAGCGTGGTGCTGTTCGATGAGATCGAAAAGGCCCACCCCGATGTGATGAATATCCTGCTGCAGATCCTGGACGAGGGCAAGATCAACGATGCCCAGGGCCGCACCGTGGATTTCTCCAACACCGTCATCTGCATGACCTCCAATGCGGGCAGCAGCGACCAGACCACCGCAAGTCTGGGCTTCAACCGCAGCGAGGAGGAGCGGAACGAGGAGAAGAGCCGCAAGGCACTGAGCCAGTTCCTCCGCCCTGAGTTTTTGGGCCGCGTGGATGAGGTCATCACCTTCAAGCCGCTGAGCGAGGAGACCCTGCAGGGCATTGCCGCCCTGATGCTGGACGAGTACAAGCCCAGCATGGAGGCCAAGGGCATTGCCTACAGCTATACCCCGGCGGCACTGGCAGCGCTGGTGCACAAGAGCCAGGGCGGCAAGTTTGGTGCCCGCGACCTGCGCCGGACCATCCGCAAGGCTGTGGAGGACCCCGCCGCTGAAAAGATCATCGACGGCACCCTTGTTTCCGGCTCCACCCTGACCGTGGATGCTGAGAACGATGAGATCGTGCTGAAATAAAGAGCAAACAGAAAGCCGCTGCACAGCGTAAAAACTGTGCAGCGGCTTTTGTAGTGTAAGAACGCTCCGTTACCTGCGGTGAGGCTGATGGGGGAGATCAGTCCACACTGACCGGCTCCTCCGGCTTGTTGGTGGTACGGGCGCTCGTGCGGCCCTCGGGAATGATCTCGCCTGCGGCGGTCAGGCTGAGCTTGGCCAGGGTCGGGCCCACCAGCTCGTACACCAGCACCGAGAAGAGCACCACGTTGCGCACCATGTGGCCGTCGGAAAGCTCGGCAGCCTCGGCGGCCATGCCCAGCGCCACACCGGCCTGCGGCAGCAGGGTGATGCCCAGATACTTCTGGATCTTCTCGCTGCAGCGGGTGGCCTTGCAGCTGACATAGGAGCCGGAGATCTTGCCCAGAGAGCGGGAAGCGATATAGACGGCACCAATGAGCAGGACCATGGGGTTGGTGAGGATGTTCAGGTCCAGCTCCGCGCCGGACAGCACGAAGAACAGGATGTTCACCGGGCTTACCCAGCGGTCCAGGCGGTCCATCAGTTCATCGGAAGTGGGGCAGATGTTGCAGAACACGGTGCCGGTCATCATGCAGACCAGCAGCAGCGAGAAGCTGCAGTGGATGGGGCCGACCTCAAAGCTGACCATGGAAAGGCCTACCGTCAGCAGCACAAAGGCCACCGAAAGGCTCATGCGCTTGGAGCGGGAGTGGAAGTAGATCTCCAGCTGGTTGAGCAGCAGACCGGCCAGCGCGCCCAGACCCAGGCTGAGTACGATCTCCACCAGAGGCTCCAGAAGGATGCTGATGGGGTCGATGCGGCCCTGTTCCAGCGCGTTTGCGATGCCGAAAGAGGCCGAGAAGAGCACCAGACCCACGGCATCGTCAATGGCGACCACCATCAGCAGCAGACGGGTCAGGGGGCCGCTTGCCTTGTACTGCTTGACCACCATCAGGGTGGCGGCAGGGGCTGTGGCAGAGGCGATGGAACCCAGCGTGATGGCCGATGCCATTGAGACGACATCCGGCCGGGCAAAGTGCAGGGCCACCAGAGCGATATCCACCAGCACGGTGGTGATAACGGCCTGCAGGATGCCCACAGTGACCGCCTGCTTGCCCATCTTCTCCAACGCGCTGAGCCGGAACTCATTGCCGATGACAAAGGCGATGAAGCCCAGTGCCACCTGTGTGATGATGCCGTAGCTCTCGACCTGTGCAAGGCTCCCGAAGCCGAAGCCCCAGCCGCTCAGGCCCAGCCGACCCAGAAAGAAGGGGCCCAGCAGAAGCCCCGCCACCAGATAAGAGGTGACAGCCGGCAGACGGACCGCTTTCGCTGCACGGGATGCCAACAGGCCGGCAATGAGCGAAAGGGACATGCAAATGAGCAATTGCTCCATAAAATAAGATCCTCCTCAGGAATTAAGATACGTTAAAAAGTATATCTTATCTGAGGAGGAAAAGCAACATTTGTTAATTGAATTTAAAAATCTTCTGTGCAAGGCGGTAACCGCCCAGCACGAGCTTGTCGCCCTTGGGGATCTTCAGGTTGGTCACGCCGCCAAAGCCGTAGCGGATGGAGCGGTAGACCCCGGCACTGGTGTGTGCCTTGAGGTAGGCCCACAGTTCGTTCTCCTTCTGCTTGGCGGCGGCACTGCCGTCCAGCAGAAGGAAGATGTCGCTGATGGCCATCATCATGGAGAGGTAGTGCAGCATATAGCTGCGCAGCTTCTTCTGGCCCTTGAGGGCATCCAGGTCCTGGCAGTCGATCATGTGGCGGGTCACCCGCAGCTGCTGATCCACCCGCTTGACCATCACACTCTCGTTCACGCTCTGGTCGGCCCGGCCGATGAAGTAGCGGTACAGGTCCAGATCCATATAATACATGCTCTTGACAAAGGGCAGGGGCTGGTAGACAAAGATGTTGTCCACATAGAAGGTGTGCTTGGGCAGCACCATGCCGCAGTCCCGCAGCACCTGTGTGCGGTACATCACCGAGTGCATCAGCAGGTTCTGGTCGGGCCGGAAGTGGCCGACATGCGTCCAGCTGAACAGTCGGTTCTGGGGGAACACGTTGGTGTAGCGCACGGTATGGCTGGTGTTGTCCTCCACGTGCTCGTAGACATAGTTGCAGATCATCAGGTCAGGCGCGGTGCCCCGGGCAGTCAGCGTGTTCAGCTTGGCCAGCACGGTCCTGAGGGCTGCTTCGTCCAGCCAGTCGTCGCTGTCCACTACCTTGTAATACAGGCCGGTGGCGTTGCGGATGCCCTGATTCACGCCCTCGCCGTGGCCGCCGTTCTCCTGATGGATGGCCTTGACGATGGTGGGATATTTGGCGGCGTACTCGTCGCAGATAGCGGGGGTGTCATCCTTGGTGGAACCATCGTCCACCAGGATGATCTCGGCCTGCTCCCCGGCGGAGAGCAGGGTCTCGATGCAGTGGCGCATATATGCCGCCGAGTTGTAGCACGGGACGGCGAAGGTGATCAATTTCTGAGCCATACAAAATACTCCTTTGCTCTTTTCCGGCAGATGCACAAGGCAGGGGCCGGGATGGAGATATGTACTCATATTATAGCATTTTTGTGCAGGAAATGCTATCGAACGTGGGAAATGTCAGAGATGTTTTACAATTATCCGGGGAGTTGTGGTATACTGATTGGGTTATAAACCTCTCAGGCCGCTTTGCGTCCAGCTCCCCTGGTAGGGGAGCCAAGACTTGCCTCTCCTACTAGGAGAGGTGGCATTGCGAAGCAATGACGGAGCGGTTTTGTATGGATAGGAGGAACCATGGAAAGTCCGCATAGTATTCTGAAAAAAGTCTTTGGCTACGACAGCTTCCGCCCGGGGCAGGAGGAGATCGTTTCCCGCCTGCTGGCCGGGCAGGATGTGCTGGCCGTGATGCCCACAGGTGCGGGCAAGTCCATCTGCTATCAGGTGCCGGCCCTGCTGCTGCCGGGCATCACCATCGTGGTCTCGCCGCTGGTGAGCCTGATGAAGGATCAGGTGGGGGCGCTGGTACAGGCCGGTGTGGCGGCAGCTTTCCTGAACAACAGCCTGACGGACAACCAGAAGGCTCTGATGCTCCGCCGCGCCCGGGAGGGGTGGTATAAGATCATCTATGTGGCTCCGGAGCGGCTGGAGATGCCGGGTTTCCAGCGGTTTGCGCAGGAGCGGGAGATCAGCATGGTCACGGTGGACGAGGCCCACTGCATCAGTCAGTGGGGGCAGGACTTCCGCCCCAGCTACCTGCGCATCAGGGCGTTTGTGGACAGCCTGCCCAAGCGCCCGGTGGTGGGAGCCTTTACGGCCACCGCCACGGCCCATGTGCGGGAGGACATCCGCACCCATCTGGAACTCCACACCCCCTACGAGGTGACCACCAGCTTCGACCGGCCCAACCTCTATTTTGCCACCCGCAGGGCCCTGCCCAGCGAGAAGCCCAAAGTTCTGCTCGACCTTGTGCTCAGGGAGCGGGACAATGCGGGCATCATCTATTGCAGTACCACCCGGCAGGTGGACGAGACCACCCGCCTGCTGCAGAGCCGGGGAATCCGTGCGGCAGCCTACCACGCCAAACTGGATGCGGATACCCGGCGGCAGAATCAGGACGATTTCCTCTATGACCGGGTGCAGATCATGGTGGCGACCAATGCCTTCGGCATGGGCATCGATAAGCCAAACGTCCAGTTCGTCATCCATTATAATATGCCCAAGGATCTGGAGAGCTATTATCAGGAGGCGGGCCGCGCGGGCCGTGACGGGGAGCCAGCCCGCTGCACCCTGCTCTATTCCGGCACCGATGTGCGCACCATCCGGTTCTTCATCGACAAGGAGATGGAGGCTGACAACGGCCTGCCTGCGGATGTCAAGGCCGAAGCGGCACGCAAGGCAGAGGAACGGCTCAAATACATGACCTTCTACTCCACCACGCTGCGCTGCCTGCGGGGGTATCTGCTGAGCTACTTCGGCGAGGCCGCGCCCCAGAAGTGCGAGAACTGTTCCAACTGTCTGCTGGCAGCACAGGCTGCCGAACAGGTGGAGGAGCAGGCGGCACAGGCCCGCCAGCGTGCCGCAGCCAGTGCAAAGCGGCTGGCCTCGGCCTCCCGCCGCCGTGCCGACGAAGATGCCCTCAGCGAAGCGGACGAGAAGCTGCTGGCTGCCCTCTATGCCCTGCGCAAGCGGCTGGCCGCAAAGCAGAAGCTCCCTGCCTATATGGTGTTCAATGATTCCACCCTCCGCCAGATGGCGCTGAAAAAGCCCCTGAGCGTGGAGGAACTGCTCAATATCCCCGGTGTGGGCGAGAAAAAGGCCGCCCGCTATGGGCAGGAGTTCCTGGGTGCCATCGAGGATATGGTTTCATCCCGTTAAATGACAAAGCGCCCGATTTTCCACTCGCTCTGCGTAGAGTGTGGAAAATCGGGCGTTGTTTTATTGCATGAAAGTGTATTGCTATGCCAAGGGCTCCCCTTACCAGGGGGCCTAGCGCGCGTCAGCGCGACTGAGAGGTTTACATCGTGTGTGTGGCAAACACCTGTTCGTCCTCCCACCAGACGGGGGCCTTTGCGGCAAGGCTCTTGGGCACATCCAGAAGCCGCTGGTTGGTGCTGCCCCGGAAGCGCAGGGAGATATCGTGCTGGGCTTCCACAAAGCGGCCGTCCACCAGAACATCCAGCAGACTCAGCAGCTCATCGGTGACCTCACAGCGGGCCGGGCAGGGAACACTGCCGGTCAACTGTTCCCAGGTGTAACCAGAATAGCACCAGACGCTCTTATTCGGGTATAACGCCCTGAAGTTGCGGACGAAGGGCAGCAGTTCCCGCTGGTTCTCCGGCTCAAAAGGCTCACCGCCCAGCAGGGAGATGCCTGCAATATAGTCGGGCTGGCAGGATGCAAAGATCTCGTTGCGCACAGCTTTGTCGAAAGGCTGACCGTACCCGAAATCCCATGCCACCTCGTTGAAGCAGCCCGGGCAGTGGTGCCTGCAGCCCGAAACAAAGATGCTGGTGCGCACCCCCGGCCCATTGGCAATGTCGTAATACTTAATTGTTGCGTAATTCATAGATAAAACTCCATATAAAAAGCTCCCCCTCTCGGGGGAGCTGTCAATGCGAAGCGTTGACTGAGAGGGTTACAGATGCAGCACCCGATCCTTGATCTCCTGTGTCCGACCCTGGTTCCAGAACTGGGTGCCGATATAACCGCAGGTGCGGCGGGCAACGTTCAGCTTGT
>ERZ1673742.1932-NODE-1932-length-17008-cov-22.067599_pt1 | contig 17008 bp, 14 predicted proteins | sample MGYA00580208_ERZ1673742 | MGnify/ENA primary metagenome ERZ1673742 (study PRJEB41218, sample SAMN15661774) | gut metagenome | host: Homo sapiens | place: Canada: London | collected 2015-08-20/2019-03-30 | study: EMG produced TPA metagenomics assembly of...
GTGTTGTAGTTGCCCAGAGAGAAGCTGGACATATCAAAGTCAGGAGCCTTGGCCTGCCACAGGCGCAGCTTGGCAACGCCCTTGCCGTCGTAGCCCTGCACATACATGTCGGAGGGCACAGCCATAACGCTGTTGTAGTTGGTGTGCTGGATATAGTGGAAGCCGTGATCCCAGTTCTCGCGGATCTCGCCGTCAAAGCGGACCTCGATGGCCTGATCGGGGTGGCTCTTCAGCCAGACCTGACCGCCGGGCAGCCAGTTGTCAGCGCGCTCCTGCTGCCAGCCGTCCACGATCTTCTGCTTGAAAATGCCGTACTCGTACAGGATGGAGTAACCGGTGCCGCAGATGCCGGTGGTGGCCATGCCGTCCAGATAGCAGGCAGCCAGACGGCCCAGACCGCCGTTGCCCAGGCCTGCATCGGGCTCTTCCTCAAAGATGCCCTCGATGTTGATGTCGGCATCAGCCAGCACCTTCTGGGCAACATCTTCCAGACCCAGGTTGAACAGGCTCACCTTCAGGCTGCGGCCCATCAGGAACTCCATGCAGAGATAGTATACCTGCTTGGTACCGGTGCCAATGGCCTTGGACTGGAACTTCTTGTGGTTCTCACTCATCATCTGACGGCAGATCAGGGCCAGAGAGCGGTAGATCTGCTGCTTGGAAGCAACGCTCAGATCCACGCCGTACTCGCTGGTCAGCTTGTCCTGAAGAATTTTTGCAAATTCTTTTGTAGTCATAAGGAACTCCTATCCGCACACACACTTGTGCTGTTTTGAAATATCGCAACAGGGAACTTCTCCTCTTTCCCTCTCCCTGTTGCCACAACAAGAACATTATAATCAGTTCTATTCGTAAATGCAAGGAAAAACGCCGATTTTTGCCGTAACTGACATTTTTGTCACAATCTTTCTGGTAAATATGCAAAAAATTCAAAAATAACACTTTCTCTTGGAGCGCATTTATATTATAATAAGAAGTGAACGGTTGTCCCGGCGGGGGCAAAAGCGTGCACCGGGGCAGGAAACTCGGCCACAAACTCCGCTCAGAGTAATTATTAGTGAGGATACGATGGTTAATAAAGTGAGAGTGACCATTGCGGGCGCGCCCTATGCGATCGCAACGACGGATTCCGAAAAGTATATCGCCTCTCTGGCCAAACGGCTGGATGAGGATATCACCAAGCTGCTGGACACCAACGAAAACCTTTCGGTGACCAAGGCGGCGGTGTTCTGCGCCATGGATTATCTGGACGAGTACAAAAAGAGCACCGGCAGCGCCGAGAATATGCGCAGCCAGATCCAGGATTATATTGCCGATGCCGCCAGGGCAAAGCTGGCTGAGGATAAGGTGAGAACGGAAAATGAAACGCTGCGGCGTGAAAACGATGCCCTGCGGGAGCAGCTGGCACGCCTGCAGGCCAAGCAGAAGGCCGACCGGGAAGCAAAGACGGAAGCGTGAATGGAGGCGCGGTGAGCGCGCCGGAACAAAGGGAGTATTATGCCAAAGATCGAGATCCTTGCCCCGGTGGGCAGTGAAGAGATGCTCCGCGCCGCGGTGTTCAGCGGTGCGGACGCGGTATATCTGGGCTTTTCGGGCTTCAATGCCCGCACAGGAGCCGGAAATTTTGATGCGGACAGCCTGAAGGAGGCAGTCCGGTTCTGCCACGCGCGGGGTGTCAAGGTGCACGTGGCACTGAACACCACCGTTTACGGCGGGGAGCTGGCCGCGCTGGCCGCTGCCGTGAAGGCTGTGGCCGAGAGCGGCGCGGATGCGGTCATCTGCCAGGATCTGGCGGTGGCGCAGCTCATCGGGCGGATCGCCCCCGACCTGCCCCGCCACGGCTCCACCCAGATGAGCGTCCACACCCTGCAGGGCGCACTGGAGCTGAAGGAGCTGGGCTTTACCCGGGTGGTGCTGGCCCGTGAGCTGAGCCTGCCCGAGGTGGAGCACATCACAAAGCACTGCGGCATCGAGACGGAGTGCTTTGTCCACGGTGCGCTCTGCATGTGTGTCAGCGGCCAGTGCTATATGTCGGCCTTCCTGGGCGGCCGCAGCGGCAACCGGGGCTCCTGCGCCGGGCCCTGCCGCCTGCCCTTTGAGGCAAACCCGCTGCCCGAGGGCAAACCGGGCCGTCTGCACCACCTTTCCCTGAAGGATAACTCTGTCATCGATAAGCTGGATCGGATGCAGGCCGTCGGCGTGGCATCAGCCAAAATCGAGGGCCGTCTGCGCACGCCGGAGTATGTGGCGGCGGCGGTCAGTGCCTGTCTGGCAGGCCGCGAGGGCCGCGCCTACGACCGTGACCTGCTGAAAAATGTGTTCAGCCGCTCCGGCTTCACCTCCGGCTATCTGGATGGAAAGATCGACGGCACCATGTTCGGTGTGCGCAGTGAAGCCGATGCGGAGCTGACCAAAAAGACCCTGCCTGCCCTGCGCGAGCTTTACCGCCGCGAGCGCAGCCGGGTGCCGGTGCAGTTCAGGCTGGAGATCGAAGAGGGCGGCGAGAAGCTGACCGTGACCGACGCGGACGGCAACAAGGCCTTTGCCTACGGCGATGCGGAACCGCAGCCTGCCCGCACCGACCCCACCGAGAGCCTGCAGCGCAGCCTTTCCAAGACGGGCGGCACCCCCTTTGCGGTGGAAAAGATCGATGTGGAGATGGACGGCGGCCCCTGGTTCGTGCCGGGCAGTGCCGTGAACGAGCTGCGCCGGGATGCGCTGGAGGCCCTGCTGAAAAAGCGGGAGGTCCTGCGCCCCTGGCCGGTACACGAGGCGGAGCCGGATGCTCTGCCTCTGCGCACTCTGCCGCCCCGCCGCACCCTGCGCGCCCGCTTTGAAGCTTGGGAGCAGGTGCCGGAGCAGGCCCTGAGCGGGGTGGAGTATCTCATCCTGCCCATTGCCCAGGCCGACCGGGTGCCCCGGGAGTGGCGGGAAAAGACCCTTCTGGAGCTGCCGCGCGTGATGTTCGGTGCGCTGGAGGAGGACACCGCCCGCCGCATTGCCGCCACCCAGGATGCGGGTTTTGCGGGCTATGAGGTAAGCAACATCGCCCACCTGCGGCTCTGCCGTGGCCTGCCGATGACCGGCGGCTTTGGCCTGAACGTCACCAACCAGATGGCGGCGCAGTTCTACGCCGACCATGGCCTGAACAGTGTGCTCATCCTGCCCGAAGTCAAGGACAGCGATATCAGCACCATTGCCCCCACCCATAACGGCAAGCCTGTGCCCACCGGTGTGCTGGTCTATGGCCACATGCCGCTGATGGTCACCCGTGCCTGCCCGCTGCAGAACATCCATGACTGCGCCCACTGCAATAAAGCAGGGGAACTGACCGACCGCAAGGCCAAAAAGTTCCCGGTGCGCTGCGGCATGGGCGTGCGGACGATCTATAACCCCGTACCTATTTATATGGGAGATAAACCCGGTGCTCTGACTGTGGACTACGGCGTGGCCTACTTCACACTGGAATCCCGGGAAGAAGCTGCCGCCATTCTGGACAGCATCCGTGTCCATGCACCCTTTGAGGGCGAATTCACACGGGGACTGTATTTCAAGGGAACCAACTAAAGATGCAGTTTCCCCGGGCGGGAGCCGAGAGTTTCTCCGAGGACCGTCCGCTGGGGTGGGACCCTGCTGCCGCAGGCAGTAGGGCGGGCGATGAAATGGCCCGTTTCGTGTCCGAGGAGAAAGCTCCCGGAACACGCCCGAATATAACTTTAACAAGAGGTATACTATGGAACCGATCACCGTAAACTATAAAGTATTGGACCCCCGGGCCAAGGTGCCCGCCTATGCAACGCCGGGGGCAGCGGCGGCCGACCTGTGCGCCGTGCTGGATGAGCCCCTGACACTGGCCCCCATGCAGCGGGCACTGGTGCCCACCGGCCTTGCCATCGAGCTGCCCGGCCCCCACGCTGTGGCGCTGGTCTATGCCCGCAGCGGCCTTTCCATCAAGCACGGCCTGTGCATGGCAAACGGCGTGGGTGTGGTGGACAGTGACTACCGCGGGGAACTGAAGGTGCCCATGATCAATCTGGGCACCGAGGCCTATACCATCCAGCCCGGTGAGCGTGTGGCACAGCTCTGCATTGCACCGGTGTATACCGCCGCCTTTGCTCAGGCGGCTGAACTGGGGGATACCCAGCGCGGCGCGGGCGGCTTTGGCTCAACGGGGAAGTGAAGCGTATGAAAGATCTGATCCTGGCTTCCCAGAGCCCCCGCCGGAAAGAGCTGTTGAGCCTGTACACGACGGATTTTACCGTCTGCGTCAGCGATTTTGACGAGGATGCCGTGACGGCGGATACCCCCGCCCGGCTGGTGGAGCAGCTTGCCCGGGGCAAGTGTCTTGCTGTGGCCAAGGAACACCCCGGTGCCGTGGTGCTGGGCTGCGATACCGTGGTGGATGTGAACGGCGAGGTGTTCGGTAAGCCTCACAGCCCGGACGATGCCAGACGGATGCTCCGCGCGCTGTCTGGCGCGACCCACTATGTGCACACCGGTGTCTGCGTTTCCGATGGCACCCGCACCGAGAGCTTTGTGGATACCTGCAAGGTCACCTTTTTCCCACTGAGCGAGGAGGAGATCGAGCGGTACGCCGCCACAGAGGAACCCTACGATAAGGCCGGTGCCTACGCCATCCAGGGCCGCGCGGCGGTCTGGCTGGATGCCATTGAGGGTGATTATTACACCATTATGGGCCTGCCCGTCAGCCGGACGGTCCGCCTGCTTGAACAGTTCTGACAGTTTGTGCGGCGGAACGCACAGAAAAATGAAAAATACGGAAAAACTTGACAAAACGCTTGAGAAAACGTTGACTTGCGGCTATAATAGAAACGTGTTATTCTGCGATAGGCGGTCAAACCCTGTGGAGTTTGGGCTGCTGTGCGTTTTGGAATAGACCGGAAATACGAAGGAGAGCTTCATTATGAGTTTTTTGTCAAAGGACGTTGGCGTTGATCTGGGTACTGCCAATACCCTGGTTTACATGAAGGGCAAGGGCATCATCATGCGGGAACCCTCGGTCGTGGCTGTGGATACCAAGACCGATGAGGTGCGCTGCGTGGGTGCTGAGGCAAAGGCTGTCATCGGCCGTACCCCCGGCAGCATCGTGGCAGTCCGCCCCCTGAAAGATGGTGTCATCGCCGATTTCGATATCACGGCAAATATGCTGGAGAACTTCCTGAAAAAGGCCTGCGGCAACAGCATGTTCTCCCGCCCCCGCGTGGTCATCTGCATCCCCTCGGGCGTGACCGAGGTGGAGCGCCGCGCTGTGCGTGAGGCGACCCTCAAGGCCGGTGCCCGTCAGGTCTCCGTCATCGAGGAGCCTATGGCTGCTGCCATCGGCGCGGGCCTGCCCATCAGCGAGCCCACCGGCAGCATGATCGTGGACATCGGCGGCGGCACGGCGGAGATCGCCGTGATCTCGCTGGGCGGCATCGTGGCTTCCCGCAGCGTCCGGATGGCCGGTGATATGTTCGACCAGGCCATCATCGCGTTCATCAAGCGCAAGTACAACCTGCTCATCGGTGAGCGTACCGCGGAGCAGATCAAGATCGAGATCGGTTCGGCCTACCCCATGGACCCCGAGATGACCATGGAGATCAAGGGCCGCAACCTGGTGGACGGCCTGCCCAAGAACATCGTCGTCCACTCTGAGGATGTGCGCGAGGCCCTGCTGGAGTGCCTGGTCAAGATCACCAGCGCCATCAAGGAGACCCTGGAGCGCACCCCGCCTGAGCTGAGTGCCGATATCATCGACCACGGCATCACCCTGACCGGCGGCGGTGCCCTGCTGCGGGGTCTGGATCAGCTGATCCAGAGCGAGACCGGCATTGATGTCCATGTTGCGGAGGACCCGCTGGATTGCGTGGCCAAGGGTGCCGGTGCGGTGCTGGATCATGTGGATGTTCTGCACGACGTGCTGGACACCGATGGAGCTCATATGTAACGATGTAACAGAGGGTGCGGACGGCTCTGGGCTGTCCGCGCCCTTTTGCAATCGGAGGAAAACCCCTTGAAAGACTTTTTCGATACCTGGAAATTCAAGATCCTGGTGGGCATCGCGGTGTTTCTGGTGGGCATCATGGCCTACGCCGGTGCCAACGGCCGCCTGACTGCCGCTCCGCAGGAGCTGCTGAGCGTGGCGGCTGCTCCATTCCAGAAAGTGGCGGCCGTGGTCAGCGGCGGTGTGGCCTCCCTGTGGGAAAAGTACACCAGCATCGATGACGTGATGGCTGAGAACGAGACGCTCAAGGCCGAAAACGCCGAGCTGCGCCAGCAGATGGTGGATTACGACCGCGTCAAGGCCGAGAACCAGGCCTACAAGGCACTGGAAAGCATCCAGAGCCAGCGGCCAGAGATGAGCTATCTTTCCAGCTTTGTCATTGGCCGTGACCCGCTGGATTCTTTCTATGGCTTCACACTGGACCGCGGCACACTGGATGGCGTGGCCGTCAACGATGCTGTGGTCAGTGATCAGGGCTACCTGCTGGGCATGGTGGTGGAGGCTGAGCCCACCAGCTGCAAGGTGATGACCATTCTTCACCCCAACTTCAACGCGGCGGGCGTGGTATCCCGCACCCGTGACAACGGCATCGTCACCGGCAGCTCCGAATATGCCGCCGATGGCCTGTGCGTGCTGACCAACCTTGCGCGCAACACCCTGACGGAGAAAAGCGACCAGGTGGTCACCACCGGGCTGGGCGGGGTGTTCCCGGCTGACCTGTTGGTGGGCGTGGTACAGGAACTGGTGCCCGAGGTCAGCGGCAAATCGACCATTGCTGTCATCAAACCCGGCACTGACCCCCGCACGGTGCGCCATGCGTTCATCATTACCAGCTTCTGAGGAGGGACCCTGATGGAATCACGCCGGAAACGCAGCCGGGGCCAGATCGTCAAATGGATCTGCTATGCGCTGCTGGGCCTTCTTTGTGCTGTTTTGCAGACCGCGCCCGGGCTGTTCCAGTTCGGGGCGGCAAAGCCGCTCTGGCTGCTGCCGCTGGCGCTGGCGGTCGCCGTGTTTGAGGGCGAGTTCGCCGGGGCTGTCTTTGGGGCGGTCTGCGGCCTGATGTGGGACTGGCTGGCCGGGCGCACCGTGGGCATGCTGGCGCTGGAGCTGCTGCTGCTCTGCTTTGCCGTTTCGGCGGTGATGCAGCTCTACTTCAAGAATTCGGCCGCCAACTTTGCACTCATTGCGTCTGCTGCCGCCCTGCTGGTGCTCACGCTGGACTGGCTGTTTTTCTACTACATGCCCGGTTACAGCGGTGCGGCCAGCCGCTGGCTGTGGTTCGTGCTGCCCACGGCGGCGCTCTCGGTGCCCGTCTGCTTCCCTCTGTTCGGGGTCGTGCGCCGCATCCACGAAGAATTTAAGATCGACAACGGCGTGGTGTAACGCACCCCGCGCCGGAAGGAGAATCCATGAACCAAGAAGAACGGAAAACCGCCATCCGGCGGATGCGTGTTCTCGTTGCCGCCGCCTGCATCCTCATGCTGCTGTACGGGCTGCGGCTCATCTTTTTGCAGCTGGTCAACGGGGACGATTTCAAATCCCAGGCCACCAACACCACCGACTACAAGTTTACGGTCACGGCGGCACGCGGTGACATTGTGGACAGCCGGGGAGAGCGCATTGCCACCAGCGTCACGGGCTACAACGTGGTGCTCAACAAGCTGCTGATGGGAGACGAAGATCTGGACGGGATGCTCCAGAAGATCGTCGAGCTGCTGCGTGCCAATGGTGAGAGCTGGAACGATACTCTGCTCATCAGCCAGCCGAATGCAGCGGGCAATTATACTTTTACCGCCGAAGAGGGCAGCACCAGGGATCAGAAAGCCCTTGCCGCCATGAAGGACAATCTTGGTTTACAGCAGTATGCAACGGCCAATGATGTGATGGAGAAGCTGGTGGAGGACTACGACCTTACCAGCTATCCGCTGAGCTGGCAGCGCACGCTGGGCGGCATCCATTACGAGATGCAGCTGCAGGCGTTCTCCAATGTGAACAACTTTATCATGGCGGAAAACGTCAGCGAGGCCACCGTGGCGACCATCAAGGAGCACAGCCTCTCGCTGCCGGGCGTGGAGATCGTGGAAACGAGTACCCGCAGCTATGAGCAATCCACGGTGCTGCCCCATGTGCTGGGCCGGGTGGGCAAGATCACCGCTGAAAAGTGGAAGGTGACCGACGAAAACGGCCAGACCACCTACCCCCTGCGCGAAAAAGGCTACAACATGAACGACATCATCGGCATCTCGGGCCTGGAATCGGCCTATGAGGACGAACTGCGTGGCAAGGATGGCGTGGAGACCATCACCCGCAACTCCGATGGTGTCATTGTGGATACGGCCCTGACCACCGTGCCCGAGCCGGGCCACACCGTCCAGCTGACCATCGACAGCCGGTTCCAGAAGGCGGTGGACAAGGCACTGGCCGAGAACATCGACATGATCAACCGGGTCTACAACACCGGCAGCATGAAAGCCGCCGCCTGTGCCGCCGTGGTGCTGGATGTGAAGGACGGCAGTGTGCTGGCCGCTTCCAATTACCCCAGCTTTGACCAGAACCTGTATGCCACCCAGTACAGCGAGTACAGCGCGGACGAGAGCCTGCCCCTGTTCAACCGGGCGCTGCAGGGCCTGTACACCCCCGGCTCCACCTTCAAGCCTGCCGTGGCGGTGGCGGCGCTGGATTCGGGCCTCATCAACCGGTATTCCACCGTGTTCTGCAACGGTGTGTACAATTATTACAGCGACTACCACCCCAAGTGTACCCGCCACGGCCACAGCGGCAACATCGACGTGATCACCGCCATCAAGTGGAGCTGCAACATCTTCTTCTACGACGTGGGCCGCCGCCTGACCAGTGAGGTCTACGACGCCTACGCCTACAAGCTGGGCATGGGTGTGCGCACCGGCGTGGAGGTCAGCGAGGCGCTGGGCCACCTGACCAGCAAGACCGACTCCAACTATATGGAGTCGCTGGACGTCCAGGCCGCCATCGGTCAGGGCAACACCGTGGTCAGCCCGGTACAGCTGGCCACCTACGCGGCCACCATCGCCAACCGGGGCACCCGCTACCGCACCCACTTCGTCAAGGCCATCCTGGACTCCAACACCGGCGAGGTGCTGCAGGAGACCCAGCCCGAGGTCATGGACGTCATCGAGGACAGGGGCGAGACCTTTGATCTGGTGCAGCAGGGCATGATCGGCGTGTCCCAGACCATCCCGGTGCTGGCCAGCTACCCCTATACCATCGCCTGCAAGACCGGCACCCCCCAGCGCAGCGAGGGGTACTACGTCGGCAGCACCTATAAGCACTACACCAATACCACGATGATCGCCTACGGCCCGGCGGAGGACCCCCAGATCGCCATCGGCATCGTGGTGGAGTACGGCGGCGGCGGCGCCCGCGCGGGCAACCTGGTGGCGGATATCTTCAACGCCTGGTTCGCCGCCCAGAACGGCACCCTGAATGAGGATGGCACCATCGGCAAGCAGGAGACCGCCGCAGACAGCACTTCTGCTGACCAGACTGCCCCCGCCCAGACCGAAACCGGCACGGATACGGCCACAGATCCCGCCGCAGGCACCACGGATGCTGCTCAGGAGACCGCACCTGCCGGGCAGGATGCTTTAGACAATTGAAGAAGGATAAAACGCTGAAACACTGCTTTTGGTGAATCCGGGCGCTTTTTTCCGAAAAAAGTATGAAGTTTGTCTAAAAAACGGTTGTAAAAGAACGGAAACTGTGATACTATGATATATGCAAGAAAATGCCCACTGGCAAAACAAAGGAGAGGTTGACCGATGACGATTGCACTGATTGCGCATGACTCCAAAAAAGAGCTGATGGTTCAGTTCTGTACGGCGTACTGCCGGATTTTGAGCCAGCATAAATTGGTGGCTACGGGCACCACCGGCAAGCTGATCTCTGAGGCAACGGGTCTGCAGATCCAGCGCTTTCTGGCAGGTGTTCAGGGCGGTGATCAGCAGATCGCATCCCGCATTGCCTGCAATGAGGTCGATCTGCTCCTGTTCTTCCGCGATCCGATCAACGCAAAGCCCAGCGAGCCCAACGAGATGACCCTGCTGCGCCTGTGTGATGTGCATAACATCCCGCTGGCCACCAACATCGCCACCGCGGAGGTGCTCATCCACGGTCTGGAGCGTGGAGATCTGGATTGGCGGGATATCGTCCACCCGCAGAACTGAAAACTGGAATAAAACACAAGCCCCCGCATGTTGGCCGGAAAACCAACGTGCGGGGGCTTTTTTGCATCCCTGTGATGTTACAGGAATGTGACGGTTTCGGACAGAGGTTTGCGGGAGCTGTGGTTGGGCAGGGGGCCTGCACCCTCGGCAGCGTGGCCCAGATCAAGGAGCATCACGATCTCCTCGTTTTCGGGCAGACCCAGCGCTTTTGCCAGCTTGTCCGGGTCAAAAAAGTTGACCCAGCAGCTGTCTACGCCTGCATTGGCAGCGCCCAGCAGCAGGTGGGTGGCCACGATGGCGGCATCCTCCATGCCGGAGTTCATCCGCTCGCCGGGGTAAGTAAAGGTGTGGTTCTTGTCATAGGCGACCACCAGACAGACGGGGGCACCGTAGCGGCAGGGAGTGGCAGCATCGATCTTTGCCAGCCCCTCTTCGGACTGAACGACGTAGATGCGCTGTTCCTGAGTGTTCTTGGCGGTGGGTGCCAGCCGACCGGCTTCCAGAATGGTGTGGAGTGCTGCAGCGTCTACCTTGCCTGCACCAAAATTTTTGCAGGAATACCGCTGTGCAATAAGCTGAGTGAATTCCATAACGATCTCCTCCTGACTTGGATTGGACGGAACAGAGCGCCGCTTGCAAGTGCTCTGTTATGCTGATTATACCACACTGCGCCGGTGGCGCAACCCTTAAAAGAGATCCAGCATGTTGTCCAGATAGATCGCCTCCCGGACGTGGATCTGATACTCCGGCCGGGTCAGATAATAGAGCAGAAACTCCAGCACCAGCGCGCTGCCCAGCCCGCGCCCTTCCAGCTTGAAATTGGAAAAGCCCAACGGCAGATAGCGCTCTCGGATGTCCGCAGTGCCGATGAACCCGGGGTTTTCCATCGCCTTGGAAAAGCGGTAGCCCTCCTGCGCGCCGGGGGCGGTGCACCGATGTTCGCAGACCTCCCCCAGATTTTTGCGGCTGACGGCTTCGTAGCAGCGCCTGCGCTCGGTGCAGCCGAACCAGCAGCACTCGTTGCAGAGAAATTCTACCTTGTCCTTTTCGGGCTGGGAGAGCGTATCCAGGGCATCGAAGGACTTGTTCAGCCGGAAGTCCGGTACGACATACCGGAACTCCGGCCGCCGGACCTCTGCCTGAAACGCCTGAGGATCCGTCAGGACCTTGGTGGTGGAGGATACGAGATAAAGCTCCGGGTAATGCTGCTGCAGGTAGTTCAAAAGCAGCTCAGAGTGGACGATGACCCCATTCTGCACAGTGCCCCGCTGGACAAACTGCTGGCACACTGCGTTGCATTTCCGGTCTGAGAGGTGCTCCGGGCGGAGCAGGGAATTGCTGAATGTGAGCCGGGCAGAGATGCCGTATTCCTGGGTCAGAGCCAGAACTTCGGCGGGGGAGTGCTCCCCGGCCTCCACGCGGCCCCCGCCCCAGATGCAATCCGGCGGAGCGCCGTAGATGGAGCCGATCTCGCACCAGTCATAAAAATATTCCCGGTGCTCCCGGAACAAGGGCAGGAACAGGCGGTAGAGCTCGTAGAACTCGAACAGTCCGGGCAGGTGATAGCAGGCGGTGTGTTTCATTCTCAGATTTCCTCGGTGTCAGAAGGTGCAGCGGTGATATCCCGGTAAAAGATCGCCCAGGCCGCTTCTTCGTAGGGGTGCAGAAAGAAAAAGCCGACGCTCAGCGGGATGGACAGCAGGATCAGCGGAACGAGGACCGTATCCGCCGAGCGGGTGAAGGCAAAGACGAGAGAGAAACCAATCAGCATGGGCAGGGTGCAGAGCAGCTCCCAGCCCAGAAAGCTGAGATCGAGGCAGAACAGCCGCCACTTGTTGCCGTCCATGATGCGCCGGGATTCAGTGATCGCTTCGTTGGCCGTCAGGCCGGGGTGCTCGGCCATGATATAGGGGGTCATGGCATAGCTGTAGGCTTTTACCACGCCGGGGATGAACAGCAGCAGCGACCAGAGCGCCACATAAAGCCCCTGCAGGAAATTCATGCAGAAGCCGTCCCACAGGCGGTGCTTCTGGGAAGCGAGGTCGGAGAGGGCAGCGTCCCTGCCGTCTGCAAGGTTCAGGTTGAACCGGGCGTAGCCCAGCCGCACCGCACCGCCCACGATGACGGTGAACACTGCCCAGGCAAGGATGCAGATCACGAGAACCGCCAGCACGCCGCCGCTGCCGGTGGAAAACAGCCCGGCAAACCCCGGGGTGTCGCCGTTGGCGTTCTGGCTCATGTTGGAGATGACCCTGTCTGAGCTGCTCACAATGTTGGCTCCCAGCAAACTGGCGATCAGTCCGGCCAGAACAGCTGTCTTCCATCTGCCGCGTAGGGCATCCAGCGCAAGGGCACGATAATCAGCAGAAAATTTCATAGAGCTTTCCTCCTGTCTGTAATGGAGATCGTTTGCTGAAAAACGGCAGCTGCCGTTTTATATAAAATACGTTTCAGCCTGCACAAAAATTGCAGCCGGGACTTCTTTTGCAAAGGCTCATCCCCGGGCATCCTGCCGGGTGGTGCTGAAATATTCCTTGGGGGTCATGCCGTACTCCTTTTTAAAGGCGCGGAAAAAGTGGTTGTAGCCGCCAAAGCCGCTGGTCTTGTACACCTCGGTGATGGGCAGCCCCTGCTCGATGAGGGTGCAGCAGCGGTCTAACCGCGCCTTTACGATATAGCGGTGCACCGTCTGCCCGGTCTGGCGTTTGAATTCCCGGGCAATATGTTCCCGGGAGACGAAAAACTCCTTTTCCAGCCGCTCCAGCGTCAGTTCCTCGGTAAGGTGCGCCTGAATAAACAAAAACACCTCGTCCAGCATCAGGTAGTGGCGGCTGACCGATGCGGTGTGGAACTCCGCATGGATGCAGGCACGCAGCGCCAGCACCACAAACATTTGCAAAATACCGTGCTCGAACACCGCTGCACCGAACTGGGTGCGCTCCTGCGGGAGCATCAGCAGCTTCCGGGCAAGGTTTTTCAGCAGCATATAGATCTGGCTGTCCGGGCGCACAGCCACCTGCCGGGAGGGCACCACGTTGAAGCTTTTTTCAAGGTCGGTATCTGCGTCCGAAAGCTGCGCCAGCGTCTGGGGGGACAGCTGCACCCGAATAAGTTCCAGCGGGCCGTAAGCACCGGCGTATTCCAGTCTGCCGCCCTGACCGGGCTTGAAGATGATGAGATTCTGCTGCTGTGCGGGCAGCACCACCTCGCTGCACCGGAACACGCCGCTGCCCCGCATGACCAGAAACAAATCATAATACGCGCCGGAATAAAATTCCCGGACGGCGCTCTGCTCAAAAAAATAACGCTTGACTGTATAGTTCACCAAAAAAACCTCCGTGAAACTGTCATGTGCGACAGTTTGTTGTACACAACAGAAAAGTACAACTGTTATAATTGCATAATACATCAATTTACGATAGTTTTCAATCATTTTTTGGATATGTATTGATGGAAATTTAACGTATAATGCAAGCGTAGAAAAGAGGCTTGTGCGAAAAGTCTCGTGGTTTCACTGTTTTTAAGGAGGATAAAACACAATGGACCAGAAAAAGACCATCCGACCCTTCTCCATGAAGGACAAGATCGGCTATACGCTGGGCGATCTGGGCTGCTGCTTCACCGAGCAGTACCGCGCCATGTATCTGTCGATCTTCTACACCCTGATCCTGCAGGTCAACCCCTTCCACGTGGGTATCCTGCTGCTGGTCACCAAGATCTGGGACGCCGTGAACGACCCCATCATCGGCGCGATCGTGGACTCCCGCAAGGCCACCAAGGGCGGCAAGTTCATCCCTTGGATCCGCGCCTTCTCCTTCCCCATGGCAGTGCTGTGCATACTGGGCTTTGTCAATGTGGGCAACATCAACTACGGCCTGCGTCTGGCCTACATGTTCGTCACCTACGTTCTGTACGAGGCGCTGTACACCTGCGTCAACGTGCCCTTCGGCACCCTGTCCAGCGTGATGACCGATGATGTCAGCCAGCGCACCGCACTGTCCCGCTACCGCAGCCTTGGCGGCACCATCTTCATGACCGTCATGGTCATGATCGGCCCCCTGTTCCTGTATGTGGACAACAAGCCCGTGGCTGGCCGCTTCCTGATGCTGGCCTGCATCTGCGCTCTGCTGGGTCTGCTGTGCCTGCAGATCACCTGCGTGTGGTGCAAGGAGCGCGTGGAAGTGCCCGAGCGTCCGCAGGGCGAAAAGCTGAACTACCTGCACGTGCTCAAGGAGATCTCTCACAATAAGGCTCTGCTGGGCGTTATGTTCTTCAGCCTGACCGGCATGATCGGTGCTTCCGTGGTCAACGGTCTGAACACCTACCTGTACAAGGACTTCTTCGGCAACGTTAAAATTCAGGCTGTCTCCGGTATGCTGAGCGTTCTGTACGCTGTGCTGTCCTTTGCCATCACCCAGCCTCTGGCCAACAAGTTCGGCAAGAAGGAGTGGTGCTGCATGGGCGCCGGCTTTGCCGCCATCGTGTTTGGCATCCTGTTCTTCTTCCCCGTCCACAACCCCGTGGCCTTCATCGTCATCAACGGTATCTGCTATCTGGGCGCTTCCGGCATGCAGGTGCTGATCTGGGCTATGGTCAACGACGCCATCGACTACCATGAGCTGCAGACCGGCGAGCGCAACGAGGGCATCGTTTACTCCACCTACTCCTTCTTCCGCAAGCTTGCAAGCGCCATTTCCGGCAGCCTGTCCAGCTTTGTGCTGGGTGCCATCGGCTACAACGTTACCGCAGGCGCTGTGCAGACCGCAGGCGTTGTGAACGCCATCTGGAAGAGCTACACCGGCATCTACTTCCTGGGCTACGGCATTGCAGTTGCCATCCTGTTCTTCGTCTACCCCCTGACCAAGCAGAAGACTGCTGAGATGCTGACCGAGCTGAAGGCTCGCCGCGCCGCAAAGGAGAGCAAGTAAACCATGAAGATCTTACAGGTTCAGTTTAAAAACCGCAATGGCCACACCCTGCGCGGCATCGTGACCCTGCCCGACACCGAGGGCAAGGTACCCTTTGTGGTGCATCTGCACGGCTTTGCCGGCAGCTGCAGCGGCTACAAGTCCATGTACACCCACCTGTCCCGCGCTCTGGCAGCGCAGGGCATCGGCAGCGCCCGGTTCGATTTCTACGGCAACGGCGAGAGCGACGGCGAGTTCGAGGATATGAGCTTTGACGGCCTGCACACCGATGCACAGGATATCTTTGCATGGGCCGCTGAGCAGCCCTATGTGGACAGCGAAAAGCTGTTCCTCTCCGGCCAGAGCATGGGCGGCTACATTGCCGCTTCCTGCGCACCGGTCATCCAGCCCCACGGCCTGATCTTGCTGTGCCCGGGCGCCGGGATGTGGTTCGGCTGCGCACAGCGTGCCGACGGCGTTGTGCAGACCGGCAAGGACTACACCGACTTGGAGGGTCTGTGCTACAAGATGGCCTTTAACTACGAGATGGCCAAGCACCCCGACCCCTTTACCGAGGCCAAGGGCTACAACGGCCCGGTGCTGCTGCTGCGCGCCGACGATGACCGTCTGGTGGACGAGGGCACCTGCAGCCGTTACGCACAGGTGTACACCGCACCCGAGGTGGACACCATTGCGGGCGGCGGCCACAACTTTGCCACGCTGGCAGCCCGTGCCGTCGTGGAGGAAAAGACCGCAGCATTCATCAAAGCAAATCTGTAAAGCAAAGCGTATCTGCAAGGAGGCTTTCGTATGCAAAACGTGATTCTGCAGCCCATCGAGGTGGGCGGACAGACCTTTAAAAACCGCATCATGTTCCCCCCGCTGACCACCGGCTACGAGAAAAACGGCATGATCAGCGAGCAGGACATGGGCTTCTACACCCGTCTGGCAAAGGGCGGCGTGGGCTACATCGTTATGGGCGATGTTGCGCCCATCAACAGCTTTTCTCCCACCCCCAAGCTGTTTGACGACAGCCAGATTCCTGCCTTCAAGGCACTGGCCGACAGCGTACACGCCTACGGCACCAAGCTGGGCGTCCAGATCTTCCACCCGGAGTACGATGTGGACGCCATCAACAGCCTGTTTATGCAGAAGAAGTTTGACGAGATGCGTCAGCGCCTGCATCACGACATGATGTTCTTTACCGATGAGGCCAGCGAGGAGATGCTGATGTCCATCATCGATAAGATGTGCGCCTGCGCAGTGCGCGCCCAGAAGGCCGGTGTGGACGTCATCCAGATCCACGGCGACCGCCTGAACGGCTGCCTGTGCTCCACCCGCATGAACCACCGCACCGATAAGTTCGGCGGCAGTCTGGAGAACCGCGTCCGCTTTGCCCGTATGCTGACCCGCGCCATCCGCAAGGCTGTGCCGGATATGGTCATCGACTACAAGCTGTCCATCGTCACCCCGCAGCGCGGCAAGGGCGGCATTGACGAAGCCGACGCCGTGCAGTTTGCCCAGTGGCTGGTAGAGGACGGCGTGGATATGTTCCACGTTGCGCAGGCCAACCACACCGGCAACATGGCCGACACCATTCCTCCCATGGGTGTGCAGCCCTACGGCTTCTTTGTAAAGATCGCTGGCGACATCAAAAAGGCAGTCAATGTGCCGGTAAGTGCTGTGGGCCGTATCGTGGATGCCGAGATGGCCGAGCGTGTTATCGAGAGCGGCATGGCCGATATCGTTGCCATGGGCCGTCCGCTGCTGGCAGACCCCGATTGGGGCGCAAAGATTGCTGCCGGCAAGGCCTGCGATATCCGCCGCTGCATCAGCTGCAACAAGGGCTGCACCGATGCCATCCAGAACCGCCAGTTCCTCTCCTGCGTGCT
>ERZ1673742.1938-NODE-1938-length-16953-cov-6.183690_pt1 | contig 16953 bp, 18 predicted proteins | sample MGYA00580208_ERZ1673742 | MGnify/ENA primary metagenome ERZ1673742 (study PRJEB41218, sample SAMN15661774) | gut metagenome | host: Homo sapiens | place: Canada: London | collected 2015-08-20/2019-03-30 | study: EMG produced TPA metagenomics assembly of...
GCTTCCTCCCTCAACGTACCTGTTAGTACGATGTCGGTCGGTCGCTCGTTATGCTTCGCCTTATCCATCAATTTTATTCGCAAAATCAGTGTGGCGATGGTTCATTGACAAGATACAAAAATTGAGTAAAATATTTTAGAGAGAGCAAATTAATTTTTGCTCTCTTTTTGTATTTGAACTTTTTTATGGCAGACGTTTTGAGAAAAGTGTTATTCAAGAGCGCAGCATTCGGAGAAAACTGTAATTAGTTAGAAAAGATATGTTCCAAAAGCAGCGCATTGAGACAAATTGCTTCAATTGCTTGGCGCAGGACGACGGCCATAAATCCATCTAGTGAAGCGCAGCGGAACGAATATGGATTTATAGTCGGACAAGCTTAGCAATTGTCAATTTGTTGAACTAAGCTGCGTGGAACTATCTTTTCGATGTGCAAAAGAAAACACTTTTTAACTATTTGCTGAGAAGGGAACGAGCCTTAGGCGCAATTCGAAGAACCTCACCCATCTACAAAGCTGCGCTTTGGATGGGTCCCGAGAACCTTGGTGCTTTGCACAAACGCGAAAGTTCTAATTATTGACAATTAGAGGGCTTTGTGATAATATTATTATGAGGTGTAATATGCTATTCATCGATCAACTAGACCGTATAACAAGTGAATATCCAAACAAAGTAGCCATCGTTGACAAGGAGAAGTCCATCACTTTTAGTGAGCTTCGCGCGAGGGCTATGAGTCTTGCAAGTGAGATACATAAAATTCATCCAGAGACTAAGCGTCCCATCATGGTTGAGACTGACAGGCTTTTGGAGACTATAATCTCATTCTTTGCTGTTCTTTACAGCGGCAACTTTTACGTGCCCATCGATGCGGCTATGCCTCACGAAAGGATAGAGACTATCAAAAAGCGTCTTGAGAGCACTTTAGGCATTTATCATACGAAGAACATTTTCGAGGATTATGCTCTTCAATATGACTATAACCATGATTATGGCTGTGACGAGGCGGCTCTTGAAGAGATTAGGTCTAAGATGATAGACGCAGATCCTGTTTATGTTTTATTCACATCTGGCACAACTGGTGAGCCAAAGGGCGTTGTTATCAGCAATTTCATGCTCGTGGACCTACAAGATTGGCTTCATAAAACGCTTAAAATAAACGAAAACGATAGGCTTGCAAATCAAACGCCGCTTTTCTTTGATGCGTCGCTTAAGGAGCTTTGCCTATTTACCAGGACTGGAGCGACTTTATATCTGATGGATCCAAAGGACTTTTTATTTCCAGTCAAGGTGGTCGAATATTTAAACGAAAATAAAATTACGGCTATACTATGGTCGGTGTCGGCGCTTAATATACTTGCAAATTCAAATGTTTTTGATATAGATAAACCAAAGTACTTAAGGCTAGTTACTTTTGCTGGCGAGCAAATGAGTGCGCAAAAGCTAAACATCTGGCGCAAAGCTGTAGAGGCTGAGTACTTTAACCTATATGGACCGACTGAGGCGACTTGCGATTGTTGCTATTACAAGGTGGACAGGGACTTTCAAGATGACGAGATCATCCCCATAGGCAAGGCTTGTGAGAATATGGAGGTCATGATACTTGATGGTGACAAAGAAGCTGACGAGGGCGAGCTTGTTATCAGGGGTAGAGGCGTTTCATATGGCTACTATAATAAGCTTGATCAAACTGAGAAGGCTTTCGTGCAAAACCCGCTAAACAAGGCATATAGAGAGATTGTCTACAGGAGCGGCGACTTTGTTAGAAGAAATAAGTTTGGCGAGATAGAATTTTTGGCGAGAAAGGACAATCAGGTCAAGGTCTTTGGTCACAGAATCGAGCTAGACGAGATAGAAAGACAGGTCTACGCCATGGGCATACATGAAGCGAGCGCTGTTTTTGATAAAGAAAATGAAATTATAATTTTGTTTTACTCAGGAAAGGAATTTTCGAGGAAAGAGTTTAGGGACTTTATCCTTGAAAGGCTGCCAAAGTATATGCTTCCGTCGAAGTTTGTTCACATGGATGCTCTTCCTAAGACGCAAAACACTAAGATTGATAAGAAGAGGCTTTTAGAAATTTATGAATGTGGAGAAGTTTAAATCACTAGAGGAGCTTGAGATTTTAAAATCTTATGAGGGCTCCATCACAAACGATTACATGAATACTTCGCTATATGAGGCCAATATAGCTAGGCTCTACTACATAAAAGGCGATAGGAATTTCTATGTCCTAATCAAAAGAGAAGGCTATTACAAACTTTATTATTATATAAATGATATCAATGAACAATTTGACGCGCAAGGCACTTTTGTGAGCGAAATCGTTTCTAAACAAATGGATGAGACGCTTGAAAATGTAGGCTTTGAGCTATACAAAACAAGAGTGAGACTGCGTTTAACACATAAGGAGCCTTATGAATCAAAGCGAGTCAAATACATCGACGACGCAGAATTAATTTATGAAGCGCTACAAAGCTTTGACGAGTACTCAGGCGAAAGACTTAGTATGGAAGAGGTTAAGGAGCGCATAGATAAAAAACTTTTCATAGGGATTGATGGCGCTGGCTTTATCGAGTTTAGCACGGATGCCTTTAAAGATGCCATCGAGCACTTCTACATAGACCCGGCTAAGAGAGGCGAGGGACTTGGCAGCGAGATCTTACGCCATTATCTCGGATGCGTTTCTAAGAAAAAACGTGTCAATGTGTGGACAGATGAAGGCTCGAGAGCGATAAAACTATACCATAAACATGGATTTAAAGAGGACGGACTTAAGTCCTACGTATATATTTGGAGGGAAAACCAATGAAAGAAAAAATAAAAGAAATCATCGAAGACGTCACTGGAGAAGCGGTTGAAGACACAACCGAAATCATCGAAGAGGGAATACTTGACTCCTTCGACATAGTGACTTTAGTTATAGAATTAAACGACGCTTTTGGCGTTAAAATACAAGTTTCCGAGCTATTGCCAGAAAATTTCGCAAACGTTTTAGCGATAGAGAAACTAATTAAATCATTGCAATGAGTTTTACAAGCTTATCATTCATAGTATTTTTACTATGTTCCTTTATTGTGTTTAAAGCTACGAAGTACAAGTGGCAGGCGCTTTTACTCATCTCTTTAGCTTATTATGCAAGCTTTAGTGTAAAGGCCTTTGTCTACTTAATCTTTGTAATTTTAAGCACTTATTTTTCTGCCATTTATTTAGAAAAGCATAAGAATAAACTCGTCTTGGCTATCACACTCATTTTGAACTTTGGTATGCTAAGCCTAGTTAAGTTCACGAGGGTCAATATCTTCGAAAATTTCATTCCGCTTGGCATTTCATTCTACATCTTCATGGCGACTGGCTACATGATTGATGTTTATAGGGGCAAGTACGAAGCGCAAAAGAACATTTTCAAGTACTCGCTCTTCGTTTCATTCTTCCCGCAAATGATGCAAGGACCAATTTCTCGCTACGATGATATTTCCCAAGGCCTTTACCATGATGATAGTAGTGCCACAGACATTTCATATGGCCTTATGCTAATTCTTTACGGCTTCTTCAAGAAGCTTGTCATTGCGGATAGGGCAGCGGTTTTTGTGAACAAAGTTTTTACTGAGCCAGATTTATATTCGGGCATCTTTGTTTTTATTGCAATTATATTTTATTCAATTCAAATTTACTGTGACTTCTCAGGCGGCATTGACGTCGCAAGAGGCGCGGCCTATTTATTTGGCGTGAAGCTCGACAGAAACTTCAAAAGGCCATTCTTAGCGACAAGCCTTGCAGACTTTTGGAGACGCTGGCACACAAGCCTTGGCTCGTGGATGAAGGACTACGTTTTCTACAGTCTATCCTTGTCAAAGGCTTTCGTCTTTATCAACAAACAGTCAAGAAAGCACTTTGGCCGCAAATTTGGTAAGTACCTAACACTAAGTATAGCAAGCTTTGTTGTTTACTTCATCATAGGTATATGGCATGGCGCTGGTCTAAACTTTTTGGCCTTTGGTCTATATAACGGTACGATAATCAGTTTGGGCCTTATCTTTGAAGATAGAAATAAAGCCTTCAGAGAAAAAATCGGCTTAAAAGATACTTCACTAACTTATAGAGTCTTAAAAATATGCTCAACGTTACTCATAGTCTTTATAGGCAGGTACTTTACAAGATCAGCTGGCCTAAGAACTGCACTTCACATGATGAAGAAGACCCTTGTCGATAGGAGCTTCAGATACGCAGCGACTGGTCTAAGTAAGCTTGACTACGCCGTTATACTTATTTCGCTTATCCTTGTCTTCATCGTTTCACTCGCTGAAGAAAAGGAAATCGACGTGAAAGAAAAAGTTCTTAAGATTAAACCAATCTATTTATTTACAGGACTACTTATATTTATGGCCTTCGTCGCATACTTCGGCGTATTTGCGAGTGGCTTTACAAAAGTAGACTTTATCTATAGAAATTATTAGGTGATTATATGAAAGAGAAAAAATTCATAAGAATATTTTTTGCGTGCATCTTGATTCTTGCTTTAGTCGTAGCCATCTTAAATGTGGCGGCTGACCCATTCAACGTTTTTGGCGATAGATTTACTAAGTGGTATACTTATGATTTTACACAAAACCCAAGGACAGCGAAGATTGAGTACATCAAGGGAAAAGATTATAAGAACTTCATCTTGGGCGCAAGTGGCGCCTCATCCATTCCCACAGAGGAGCTTGAGAAATACACAGGCAAAAAGTATTTTAATCTCTTCTCATACGGAGCGGACCTTTATGTTGTTGAGAAGAATTTAGATTATATTTTGAAAAATTATGAGGTGGAGTCAGTTATAATGCCACTTTCGATACCGTCGGCGCTTAGATACAACGGCGAGAGGACTTCGCTAAACTACTACATGAATCCGGACGTTTCAGGCGAGAGCAAAATTTTGTTTTATGCGAGATACCTTTTTGCCAATCCGAGAAATGCGATTGAAAAATTTAGGGCAATGGGCAAGAGATCGCTCGTTCAAGAGAGCTTCGACGTCTTTAGCCTTGACGGTTCTTACGACAAGAGCCAAAGGGACATCGAGTACATCGGCAGCGAAGAGGATTACAAGGCAGAGAAAGGCTTTAATAAGGACTACACTAAGCTTGAGATGGCGCATGCAAATGATGCGCTTGAAGCAATTCGCCGCATGAAAAAGGCCTGCGATGATGCTGGAGTAGAGCTAACCATGCTTTTATGCCCTATGTATAAGGACGAGACTGCTCGCTATGACAAGGCCGAGGTAGAGAGCTACTACAAGGGGCTCGAAGAGATCAGCCCTTTCTGGGACTTCACAGGAACTGAGTACGAGAACGATCCGAGATTTTTCTACGACCCGGCTCATTTCAGAAACGCCCTTGGCAAGATGATGCTCGAGACTATCTACGCTGGCCGCAAGGACTTTGGCCGCTACGTCGACAAGGCTGAGGCGCCGCTATATACAGAGGCAAAGCCCGATGCGAGAGAGTTTTACATCTTCGAGCTGCATCACATAGACGAAGACCCAAAAAATCCTTACATCATCACAAAAGAAAAGTTCGAGAGCGTTTTAAAATATTTAAAAGAAAATAATATCGAAACAGTTTCATTTAAAGATATATATGACTATGTTAATGGCGATGCGGATCTGCCAGAAAAGTTCTGCGTCTTGACTTTTGACGATGGCTATAGATCAAATTATACCGAAGCCTTTCCATTATTAAAGAAATATGGCGCAAAGGCGACAATATTCCCAGTTGGCAAGACCATGGGACTAAAAAAGTATCCAGATACAGATAAAGATATCTACGAGCACTTCAGCGCGGCCGAAGCCAAGGAGATGGCTGGCGTGATTGAGTTTGGCTCACACACATACTGGATGCACCAAGCATATCCGAGTGATAAATACACATTCAGAAGGACTGCTAAGAGACTTCCGGGCGAGAGCGAAGAGACTTACGTCAAAGCATTTAAAGAGGACTCCGCCAAATTTAAGGCGCTTTACAAGGACTTTGCGGATGGCGAGCCACTTGTCTTTGCTTATCCAGAGGGCGACCTAGACGGCCTAAGCGAGCTAATCGCTGAAGAAGAAGGCTACAAAGTGACTCTTGGCGTTAAGCCAGGCAAAAATTACATCGTAAAGGGACTTCCTGAGACGCTTAAAAAGCTTAAGAGAATCAATATAGATGAAAAGACCGATATCAGTGAATATGAGTAAAATACCCATGATAATGGAAGTCACTTCGCCAAAAGATTTAAGTGAAGTAAATTTATCTGAGAGAGTAATTTTCAAATTGCCAATGGATTTGCAAAAGGAAAGTGATTTTTTAAAGCATCTAGATTTAATAAACAAGGCAAGGCTAGATGATATCAGCGGCGCGGAAGACAAACTTCGCTTCATAAAGACGAGAGGCCTAGTCAATATACTTTTTTTGCATGATAATGGCGGAGAGAATCCTATATGGAAGCTAAATAGCTATGGCAAGCCATATATAGAAGGCTGGGACAAAGACTTTAGCATCTCACATACTAGAGACATTTCACTCGTGGCAGTCGCAAGTGAAGCGATAGGCATTGATATAGAAGATATAGGGCGCGATATAGACTTAGAAAAGTTTAAAAGAACAAAATTTTTGAACTTCGATGAGGGCGCTTATAATAATAAGGAAGAATTTCTTATGCGCTTCACAGCCCTTGAAGCCTATCTAAAATACATAGGCAAAGGCTTTCATAAAGACGCGAGGACCATTAGCGTAAGGAAAGTTAATGACGGCATAGTGATTGATGATGGCAAATTAATCAAAGCAGAAACGATTAAGAGTGGTGGCTATACCATTAGCATAGTTATTGAATAAATAATAAAACCTCTCGAAATCGATAGGTTTAAAAAAAAATTTAACCGTGTGTAATTCGACACGTTTAGATAAAAAACAATAAAAAGAAGGTAAAATTATGGACAGAGAAAAAGTAAAAGAATTATTTGATAAATATACAAAAAAACTACGCATAGTGCCTGAGTGGGACATAAGGCTTGAATTTGTTGAAGATCCCGACTGGAAGAAGACGGGCGATTTTAAGATAGACCCGACAGACAAAAAGGCTGTACTTATGCTAAACGCAGCAAATCCAAAGGATGAGAACATCGAAGAGACCATAGTCCACGAGCTAATGCACATAAAGATGTATCCACTCGACCAAGTTTGTGAATCGATGATTATAAATATGTTCGACGAAGGGAGTAAGGCGCAAAACTTTGCTTATCAAGAGTTTTTCACGACACTTGAAGTGACAGTCGAAGAGCTCGCAAAGTGCTTCCTATACGAGTTTGGCGAGAACAAAGAGCTTTCATACGGAAGGATGAGTAAGATTAAGTCCTTTAACGAGCTTTATGATGGATTAAATAGTATTGAATAAAATAAATTAGCTCTTTACTTATTAAGTAGAGAGCTTTTCTTTGCCTTGAAAATTGTAGATTATAGTGATATAATTAGTTAAAGAGGTGGACTATGGCGGATATTATGGAGTTCAAGGGCAAAATTGAACTAAAGGATGATATAAAGGCGCTTAGAGAGGAGCTTGTAAGGCTTGTTGAGGAGCGCGACAATTTAATATACACGACTTGTCCCAATATCAAGATGAGGTACATGATTGAAGCGGGTTACCTTGAATACAAGCTTTATGAATTAAGCCTTAAGTACCAAAGGCTTAAGAGAAAGAAGGAGCTCATTCAAGCGAAGGTCTATAGAGAGGAAAAAGTCATCGTTTTAGAGATAGAAGAGATTCTTGATAAGGAATTTGAAAAATATAAGGAAGACCTTGAAGAAAAGCTTAAGGAAGTAAACGAGTCAATCAAGAGAAGCGAGGGTGAATTTTTGTCTGACGTCGAGAGCGAAGACCTTAAGGATATGTATAGAAAAGTAGTTAAAAAGTTGCACCCAGACCTTAATCCAGAGGTCACTGAGGCTGAGAAAGAACTTTTCGTAAGAGCGGTCGAAGCGTATAAAACTGGTGACGTCGCTAGTATGAAGCTTATCTATGTAGTTTCTGGCGCTGATGAAGAGAAAAAAGATGATGATACTAAGCTAAAAACTGTCTTGGATATGGCTGAGGAGAAGGCTCGTCTTGAAAAGCTTATTGAAAATATTAAAAAGAACATGGATGAGATCAAGAGCCGCTTCCCATATACACTTAAGGCCTACCTTGATGATGATAGTCTTATGAAGAAAAAGCAGGATGAGCTTAGTGAATCTATAAAAGATTATGAAAATGCAATAATGGATTTAGAAGAGGCTATAGCAAAACTATTGGAGGAGAAAGATGAGTGATTTAGTTAAAAAAGATGATGGTGGCGGCCTTTTAGGTGTCTTGCACGGAACTGGCGGCCTTGTCGTGCCAAAGCCATTCGAGCGCGAGATATATCTATTTACAACGCATATCGCAGGAACAACGCATGTTGACAATATTTTCGAGATAGAAAAGCATTTAAATATTGACGATAAATTATTATTCTTTAGAGAAGATAATCCTCATGATGAAAAGGCCATACGCGTAGAAACGCTTCAAAAAGAAAAAGTTGGTTATGTACCAAGAGACGATAACGCGGTGTTCTCAAGGCTTATGGATGCAGGCAAGGAGCTTTATGCCAAGATTAAAGACAAAGAGACAGTTGACGAATGGCTTAGGATAGAGATGGATATTTACTTAAGGGATTAAAAATATAACCCCTCGAAATCGATGGGTTTTTCAAAATAATATTAACGAATAAGCAAAAAGAATCCCCGATACAAATTCGTACCGGGGATTTCTTATTTACTATAAATCTTTTTTAATCAATTCTTTTGTCTCTAAATTGTATTCGTACTCAATGTCCTTGCCACTTGCATTTTCTACTTCAATATCAAGTTTAGTGATGCCAGCTTCATGCTCAAGACTAAATGAGTTTAGGTGATAGCCATCGCCAGCGTCTTTTAGAGAAGTAGCCACAAGTTCGTCAATGTTCTTGATTAAAGTAAGATCAAGGGCTTTTTTGTCAGCTGTGTTATCTTTTTCGCTCTTGTCCTTGATTATGCTTCCGTCAGCTGCATTTACTTCAAGCTCATATTCATTCGCATCGTCAAAGCCATTGATCTCGTAGACGTAAACACCATTGTCTAATTCAAAGCTAATTTCATCAATATTTACATTTGCATATTTATCATTAAAAATCTTCACAGCATCTTCAGCTGATAGAGTAATGGCATTTTCGGTCGCTGTATTTGAATCAGTCTTTGCATCGTCGCCAGCTGTGTCTGCCTCACTTGCTACATTTTGCATCTTGCTTTGGTCTGTCTCGTCCATAGTTTGAGGAGCCTTGTTACAGCCCACAAGTGCAAGTGAAAGCACTAAAGCTAGTACTAGTACTAAATTAAATATCTTCATATAATCATCCTCTCTCGATAATACTTATACCCAAAGTGGATGAGATACAAACAAGCCCCAATGCTAAGTGCATCGGGGCTTTGTCATTATTTTGTTCTTATCTAAAAATTGTCATAGTAAATTTTGTCTTCAGGCACGCCCACTTCCTTAAGTGCTGCCGTTAATGACTCTATCATCCTAGGCGAGCCGCATAGGTAGGCGGAGCTGTTCTTGCCAGTCTCAGTGCAATACTTTCTGATCGCGTCGTCCGCGTGTCCTGTGTCGCCCTCCCAATTCATTTCAGGCGTTGTTCTTGATAAGACTGGTATAAATTTGAAATCATATAATTTTTCTTCGAAGTCCTTTAGCTCATCAAGTAAGAATAAGTCGTCAGGCGTTCTCGCGCCGAAGTAAAATCTAGCCTTTCTCTTGATGTCGTGGTCCTTCATGTGATTTAGTATCGAGCGTATCGGAGCAAAACCAGTTCCTGCCGCTCCTAGTATGATCTCGCTATCATCATCATGATAATAGAAGTCGCCGTATGGTCCGTTGATAGTGACCTTGTCGCCTTCCTTCAAAATCTTGTGGCAGTAGGTAGTACATATACCCTTAGTAAAGCCGATAAGAAGCTCGATGTGCTTTGTATCGTTGATACTCGAGGCGATAGAGTAGGCTCTGAACACTTCTTCGTCTGATCCTTCGTAGTCATCGCCCTTTGGATAAGCCTCAGCCTTTAGCTGAACGTATTGACCCGGCTTGAAGCTGATAGTTTCGCCCTCAGGTAGTTCAAATCTAAATTTCGTGATTCTATCAGTAAGCGGAAGCTTCTCAACTAAAGTAGTTTCGTACTCTTTAACGTTGAATAGCTCTTCAGGTATCTCTATAGAAATATCATTCTTGACCTTGATTTGACAAGATAGTCTCACATTAGTCTTAAGCTCTTCTTCATTTAGTTGCGGTTTTTCAGTCGCAAGCACTGGGCCTGCGCCGCTTAAAACCTTGACCTTGCAGTAGCCGCATGAGCCCTTGCCGCCGCAAGCCGATGGTATGAAGACCTTTTGATTTCTAAGTGTTGACAAAAGGCTCTCGCCGCCATCAACAGTATATTCTTTTTCATTGTTAATAGTTAGTTTCACTTGGCCATAGTCTGCGATGTATTTGTCAGCTATTGATAATAGCAAGGCAAATATCCCACACAGACCAGCTACGACTAAAGTAGTAATAATTATTTGTCCCATAGCCGTCACCTACGATATTTGCACTATGCCTGAGAATCCGATGAAGGCCATCGCCATAATCCCAGTGATAATCAGTGTGATAGGGAAGCCTCTAAGACCTTCAGGTATAGAATTTTCCTTGATCTTCGATCTAATTCCGGCCATTGACACGATGGCAAGCATCCAGCCAAGACCACTACCTATAGCAAAGCCAATAGTTTGTAGGAAATTGTATTCTCTGATAACCATGAATAAGCTTACACCTAGTATCGCGCAGTTAACAGTGATTAGCGGAAGAAATATGCCAAGAGCGTAATAAAGGTTTGGCACGTACTTTTCCAAAATCATTTCCAAAACTTGAACGAAGGCCGCTATGGATATGATAAATATTATATATCTTAGATATTCTATGTTAAACATCACCACGAGCTTGTATAAAAAGTAGTTGATAACCGTTGTTATCGTTAGCACGAATGTTACCGCGATGCCTAGACCCGTTGCAGTCTCTATCTTCTTGCTGACAGCAATGAAGGAGCACATGCCTAGGAAGTTCGAGAATATCATGTTCGATGTAAAAATCGATGCGAAAAATATTACTAAAGGATGTATACTCATTACTTAGCATCTCCTTTCTTTTTTAAACGATTGTTGGCAATCCACATAAGTATTGGCAAGATGAAGAATGCCGCAGGTGGCATAACCATCATAGTCCAAGGCACGAAGCCCTCAGGCATCACTCTAAAGCCAAAGATGCTTCCAAAGCCCAATAGCTCTCTGATTATGGCGATCGCGACAAGTACACAAGTGTAGCCAAGTCCAGATGCCACGCCATCTACAAAGCTTGAGATAGGATCGTTACTGATGGCAAAAGCTTCCGCGCGTCCCATAATTATACAGTTAGTTATGATTAAACCGACATATGGTCCTAAAGTTTTGCTCATCTCAGACATATAAGCCTTTAAGAATATATCAACGATGATAACGAAGAACGAGATGATAAAGACTTGAACCATCATACGTATGTGCTTAGGCGTTACCTTTCTTAGTAGACTGATCAAAAACGATGAACAGCCAGTAACAAAGGCAAGAGCAAGACCCATAACGAGCGAGTTCATACATAGGTTAGTAACAGCTAGAGTCGAGCAGATACCGATGACTTGAACCAAAACCGGATTGTCATCAAGCACGCCGTTCTTAAGTAGTTTAGTGTATTTATTAGACATAGTTACTTAACCCCCTTCTTAATAAATTCGTCAAGGTCCTCGTTGATCATGTTCACAACGAAAGTCGATGTTTGAGTCGCACCGCTGATCGCGTCAATGTTGCCGCCACTTGCGGGTCTGTTGATAACGATGTTTTTATCAGTGTAATTACTTATGTCAAGGCCGCGGAACTGATTTTTGTAAGCATCCTCAGTGATACGGCCGCCAAGACCAGGCGTTTCATCTTGCTTGATAAATTCAAGACCAGTCGTCTTAGTCAAATCATTTGTAACACCGATGTAGCCACTAATCGAGCCCCATAGACCCGGTCCGTTTATAGGAACCGCATAAGCAAGAGTCTCCTCACCACTCTTATAAATATATAAATTTTTACCCTTATAATCTTCACTCACTACATTGTCCTTGAAAACCTTGTCAATAGTAGTCGCATCAGCATCCTTTGGCAAGATGTCAAAAACATTTAAGATCTTCTTCTTAAGCTCAATGTCTTGATTAAACTCAACCACAGGAGCAGTTACCTCATTTAGAAAAGCTAGAGCAAGGGTCAATAGCAGTGCTAGAGCGAACATAAAAACTACAGGATAAACGATAGATTTCTTTTTCTTAGCCATTCGCACGCGCCTCCTTCTTCCTAGCCTTCGCCGCATTGATGGCGTAGTCGATGATAGGAGCAAAAGTGTTGCCAATCAAAATCGCAAACATAACCCCGCCAGCGAATAACGCAAAGCCCCTGATGATAACAGTCACAACGCCGATGATGACGCCATAAATCCATTTGCCAAGAGTAGTCTTAGCAGCAGATATCGGGTCAGTCGCCATAAAGACAGTACCAAATAAGAAACCGCCCATCAAGATGCCGCTGATTGGGTCAGGCACAGTAGTCACGCCCATAGCGCGAAGAATTAAACTAAGAGCTACAAAGCCCAAAGTGCTTCCAGCCATGATCTCCCAGCTAGCAACCTTCTTTACAATTAGGTATATAGCCGCGATGATGATTAAGACCTTAGAAGTCTCCCCTATAACACCAGGTATATTACCTAAAAGCATCGCTTGAACCCCTTCAAGAGAGCCGTCAAGCTTAAACATCGTCATAGGTGTCGCCTCAGATAAAGAGTCAAGACCCCTTGTTAAGAAAGTTCCAAAGCCACCAGGTAAGCCATTTGCAGCCTCATTCCAGTAAATAGTCATGAACTTAGGGAAATTAACATAGATAAATACACGGCCAACTAAAGCAGGATTAAATACATTCTTGCCGAAGCCGCCAAAAACCATTTTCCCAAAGAAAATTCCAAAAGCCATGCCCACAGCCGAGATCCAAAACGGGATCGATGCAGGCAGCGTCATAGTGTAGAGACAGGCAGTAACAAAAGCCGCCTCAGAAACCTTTTCGAGCTTAAAAATCTTCTTGTTCGATAAGTACTCAACGAATAGAGCGACGAGCACGTTTGTGATTAAGAGAGCCAAAACCCTTAGACCGTAGAAATACGTTGCCACTAAGGCGATAGGGATTAGTGAGTAAATCACAGGATGCATCATCTTTTGCTTCATAAAGTACTTCTTGTAAAACTCTTTCAATGCACTCACTCCTTTATAGATAAATTTGTTATATATATAAATTATATACTATAATAGAAAAATAAACAAGGGAGAGGGGATATGTGATATAATATAAATAATAAAAGGAGGTCATATCAATTATGAACGCATTAATCGTATTAGATGTACAAAAAGGGATTTTAAAGAAAAAAGATTTCTCAAACACTTTAAAAAACATTAAACTCTTAATAAATGATTTTAAGAGCAAAGGCGATATCGTACTCTTAACTCAACATTTTTCGGACGATAGCGATAGTCCGTTTTATAAAGCTTCCAGCGATGTAGAATTGCTAGATGAATTTAGAGAAGCTGCTGATTATCTTATACCAAAATCATCATGTAATCCATTTCATAATACAAATCTCCAAGAAATTTTGAGCAAAAACAAAGTATCAAAAGTATATATCTGTGGTTTTAACACAGAATATTGCTGCTTGTTTAGCAGTATATTATCATCTGATAGAGGTTACGAAACTGTATTTGTAGAGGACGCCTGCGGAACTTTTGGAGATGAGGAAATATATGAAATGCCAGGATTAGATATAAACGATTTTATCGGCTCAATACTTAATTGGTCAGGAGAAGTAGAAGTATTATATACAGATGAATACTTCAATGGCGTAAGCGAGGAATGAAATTATAGTAAAGAATGATACTCAAATAATTAAAAATAGTTGGTATTAGGGGTAAATGACGATGAAAATTAAAAATTTTTTATTTAAAATAGTCTTATTAATATTTTTGACAGTGGCTTTTAGCAAAGGCACATACGCTGCAAGCGATATAAGCCTAAATCAAAAAGAAATAGATGCGATTGTATCAGAGCTTGAAAAAGCGCCTAAACCAGTTCTTGGCTACCACTTTGAATACGGCTCACATAATATAACCTTTGACAAAACAAAAGATAACTACGTCATAGTTTACATTTCAAATGATGGTGCAAGTGGCTTTGTCGGCGTGATAGACACTAAAGAAAGAAGCGTCACTATACCATTTAAGTACAAAGACATATACTTTTTACCAGAGAATAAACTCCTATTGGCAGAAAAAGATAAGTCCGATACAGATCAAAAGTATTATATTTCCGATAAGAGTGGAAATTTAACTCCAGCACATTTCGATGGCGTGGTTAGCGGGGTAGATGAGGCTGGATACATTACCCTTTCTAGATATTTAAAAGTAAATGCAAAAAACGAGCAAAACGTATTAAACAAAAAAAGCGAGGCAATTAAAGAAACACTTGTTCCTAAACTAGCCTTACTTTATGATAAGCAAAATATGGTCCTAGACTTTATTATAGATGAAGTTTGGCCAGCAGGAATAGTTTTTGAAGACGACTACGCCATCGTTAAAAGCAAGGCAAATGAATGGTACGCTGGCTCTCAGTCAACTACAAACAATGCAAAAAGCGGCGTGATCGATAGAAGCGGAAAGGTATTTGTAGCATTTGAATATGATAGGATAGAATATCTTGGTAAAGGCAAATTTGATGCTTATAAAAATAATAAAAAATATAGCATTGATTTGAATAACAGTAAAGAGCAAAAAGCTTGGCAAAAGCCATCTGCTTGGGCAGAAAAAGAGATTACGAGAGCCATAGACGAAGGACTCGTTCCTGCAATACTTCAAAATAATTATCGTGATGATATAACGAGAGGCGAGTTTTGTAGCATCGCCGTAAACCTTTACGAGAGCATGACAAAAAAGGAAATTTCAGGCAGAGTTAAATTTGATGACAACGTTTTGCTCTCAGTCGAAAAATTAGCCTACGAAGGCATAGTACATGGCCTTGGCAATAATAAATTCAATCCAGATGGCAAAATAAAAAGAGAAGAAGCCGCAGTGATCTTGTCAAAGCTAAGCGAAAAGCTTGGGATGAATTTAGCATCAGTCGATATTAGCTTTACAGATAGTCAAAGCATCTCCACTTGGGCAATAGACGACGTTAAAAAAGTTTATACAGCAAAAATTATGCAAGGAGTAAGCGAGAGAAGATTTTCACCGAAGAGCCATTACACAAAAGAGCAAGCAATAGCGACGTTGATAAGATTAAAAGATAAATAAGATGGGATGATAGATGTCAAGAGATAAAAGTACTTGGCATCTATTTTTATAAGTTAAAAAGAGTATTATGTGATATAATTAGAGTAAGAATGATGGGAGAGTGGTATTATGAGCAATTTATCTCAAGAAAAAAGAAAAGAAATGCTTGAATATATAAACAAGCTTAAAGAAATACATAAAGACGATGAGAGCATTATAGCACTTGAAAAGATAGAGACAGCATTAACAGAAAAGAAATATGGATTAGTTTGGGAAGAACATGAAGAAGAAGTAGATAAACAACTTGTTCATAATATACCAGTCTTTACAGAAGTAGAAGAAAGAAATATAGTTGCTGATGGAAACGACGGATTTAATTTTCTTTTAGAAGGAGATAATCTTCACTCACTAAAACTTTTAGAAAAAACTCATAAGGGAAATATAGATGTAATTTATATTGATCCACCGTATAATCTTGGTAAAGATGATTTTCAATATAATGACAGATTTGTCGGTGAAGATGATGGTTTTAAGCATTCAAAATGGTTATCTTTTATTAGTGAAAGATTAAACTTAGCGTATAAACTATTGTCTGAAACTGGATTTATAGCTATTAGTATAGATGAGACTGAGTATGCACCATTAAAATTACTCTGTGATGACATATTTGGGGAAGAAAACAGGCTTATAACATTTCATATACAAGTGCGTTATGATAATAAAAACTTAAATGAAAAAAATGATTGGCAACCTGTAATGTAATATGTATTATTTTATTCTAAACAATCAAATAAAATGTTAGCAAATAAACCTTATGATGATTATAATTTAGATAAGTTTACATGGGAGATAATAGAAAAAACTGATGGTTTTGAAACTGAAATAGGAGGAAAAAGAGTAAAGATCTTTAAAGAAAATGAATATAGCATAGTAAAATCTAGTGAAACGGGGATTGGAAAATTAAAAGAAACGTGGGCTAGTGGGTCTGTATTGACTGGAAATGCATCAGGTAAATATTTTGATCAGTATTTATCAAATAGAAAACAAATTGACGGCTTAAAAGTTCTTTATAAAGTTGAGGGTATAGGTGAAGATGGTTTAGGATATAGATACTTCACTGGACCTAAAAAAGAAAATGCTAGTAGAGGTAAATTTTATTCAGGTGTACCTCTTGTAAGGGTTGAGGAATTAAATAATGGAAAAAGCTTAAAGTATAGACCAATTACAAACTATTATAATTTTAGTGCCGATTTTGGAAATATAAGACATGAGGGTGGTGTACCATTTAATAATGGCAAAAAGCCAACAAAACTCATTAAACAGTTAATCAACTATTGCAAGAACAAAAACGCTACCATTCTTGATTTTTTTGCTGGGTTTCGTGTCATAATAGTGATAGAGGCAAATAGTTATGTAAATATAAGGAGTTCAAGACTTCTACCAAAGTTTAAAACTCAAAAAATAAATAGTTGGTGTGCTGCTTAGAG
>ERZ1673742.1959-NODE-1959-length-16775-cov-5.687500_pt1 | contig 16775 bp, 9 predicted proteins | sample MGYA00580208_ERZ1673742 | MGnify/ENA primary metagenome ERZ1673742 (study PRJEB41218, sample SAMN15661774) | gut metagenome | host: Homo sapiens | place: Canada: London | collected 2015-08-20/2019-03-30 | study: EMG produced TPA metagenomics assembly of...
GCAGGAAGGGGCGGGTGGTCTTTTCCCAGCGGATCACGGAGCACCACTGGTTATAGAGCATGGGGAGCTGGCGGTAGGTCTGAAGGACGCTGTGCCAGTGGTCGCAGAACATGGTCTCAGAGGTGGGGCGGAAAGCCAGCCGCTCCTCCAGCTTGTCGCTGCCGCCCATGGTGACCCAAGCCACCTCAGGGGCAAAGCCGTTGACCAGTTCGCCTTCCTTTTTCAGCAGGCTCTCCGGGATCAGCGCGGGCATTGCCACGTTCTCGTGTCCGGTCTTTTTAAACTCCCCGTCCATGATCCGCTGAATGTTTTCCCAGATAGCGTAGCCGTATGGACGCAGGATCATAAATCCCTTCACGCTGGAATAATCGATCAACTCCGCCTTCTTGCAGATGTCCGTATACCACTGGGCGAAATCGTCCTCCATACTGGTGATCTGTTCCACTTTTTTGTCCTGTGCCATGATTCTTCCCTCAACTTTATTCCAGAATTGGAGGCAAACAGCCTCCTTTGAACTCATAACGTCTTATTTTATCGTCTTTTTCCCCTGTTGTCAACCATTTCACCCCAAGGCCAGAGCAACGATAAAGCCCAGCACCGCACCGCAGCACACCTGCATAGGCGTGTGGCCCAGGAACTCCTTCAGCTTCACCTCCGGCGTCTCCTCGCTGTCGAGCATTTCCAGCAGCTCATTGATGGCCTTGGCATGGCGTCCCGCCTCCCGACGGACGCCCATGGCGTCATGCATGACGATGACGGCCAGGATCACGCACACGGCAAAAACGGGGGAGTCATAGCCGTATTCCAGACCGGAGGTCACCGCCAGTGCGGTCACGGTGGCAGAATGACCGCTGGGCATCCCGCCGTCCCCTGTAAGCCGCTTCCAGTCGATGGTGCGGTTCACCGCCAGATAGATAAAGAACTTCAGGAGCTGCGCCGTGGCCCAGGCCAACAGCGCGTTCATCAACAGGTGGTTACTGAAAATATCAGAAAGCATAGATACACTCCGATCATGTAGTAGGCGCGGAGACCCGCGCTGTCTCTACTATACACCAGACGTTAAGAAGCTGTCAATTTTTGCCGGTTAAAACCTTTGAAATTTGCAAAAATCCCCGCAGCGGCGCAGAAAAAAAGCAGGACGGCCGTGATCCGGCCGCCCTGCGCATATTGGGGGTTCTTTCGGCGTTAGCCCTCCCACTTCCAGTTCCGGACCTCCGGCAGGTCGATGCCGTTGTCCCGGATATACTGGCGGTGCTCCACCAGCTTGTCGTTCATCTTCTGCACCAGATAGGCGCCCCGGTTGCCCAGCTTGGGCAGACGGCGCACGGTGTCGATGACCAGATCAAATCGGTCAATGTCATTGAGGACCCGCATATCGAAGGGCGTGGTGATGGTGCCCTCCTCCTTGTAGCCCCGGACATGGAGATTCTTGTTGTGACGGCGGTAGGTCAGCTCATGGATCAGGGTGGGATAGCCGTGATAGGCGAAGATAATAGGCTTATCCTTGGTAAAGAGTGTGTCGTACTCGGAATCGGTCAGGCCGTGAGGATGCTCGGTATGGGGCTGGAGCTTCATCAGGTCCACCACGTTCACCACGCGGATCTTCAGCTCCGGCAGCTCTTTCCGCAGAATGCTGACGGCGGCCAGTGTTTCCAAAGTGGGGGTATCGCCGCAGCAGGCCATCACCACGTCCGGCTCCTCGCCGGCGTCATTGGAGGCCCACTCCCAGATGCCAATACCCTGGGTGCAGTGCTTGACCGCCTGCTCCATGGTGAGCCACTGGGGGCGGGGATGCTTGCTGGCCACGATGACGTTCACATAGTTCCGGCTCTTGATGCAGTGGTCGAAGCAGGAAAGCAGGCAGTTGGCATCGGGGGGCAGATACATCCGCACCACGTCCGCCTTCTTGTTGGCCACATGGTCCAGGAAGCCGGGGTCCTGATGGGTAAAGCCGTTGTGATCCTGCTGCCAGACGTTGGAGGCCAGAATATAGTTCAAAGAGGCAATATCGTGCCGCCAGGGCAGCTCGTTGCACATTTTCAGCCACTTGGCGTGCTGGGAGAACATGGAGTCCACGATGCGGATGAACGCCTCATAGCTGTCGAAGAAGCCGTGGCGGCCCGTCAGCAGGTAGCCCTCCAGGAAGCCCTCGCAGAAGTGCTCGGAGAGCATGGAGTCCATGACCCTGCCATCGGGGTCCAGGTCCTCGTCCACATTGGGGATCTGTTCATCCAGAAAGCGGCGGCCGGTGACCTCAAACACCGCCTGCAAGCGGTTGGAGGCCGTCTCGTCCGGCGCGAAAATGCGGAAGTTCCGGGCGTCCAGATTCAGCTTCATCACATCCCGGACGTAGGTGCCGAGAACATACATATCCTGCGCCTCCACCGCGCCGGGAGCCTTCACGTCCACAGCATAGTCCCGGAAATCCGGGGTGCGGAGATCCCGCAGCAGCAGACCGCCGTTGGCATGGGGGTTCGCGCCCATGCGGCGGGTCCCGGCAGGCGGGAAGGAGGCGATCAACTCAACCGGCGTGCCGTCCTCGTTGAACAACTCCTCCGGCTTGTAGGAACGGAGCCACTCCTCCAATTCGGGCAGATGCTTTTCCGTGTCGGGGCCCATGGAGATGGGCACCTGATGAGCTCGCCAGCTGCCTTCCAGAACGTGACCGTCCACTTCCTTGGGGCCGGTCCAGCCCTTGGGTGTCCGCAGGACGATCATGGGCCAGCGGGGGCGGCTGGCGTCGCCGCTGGTACGGGCGTATTCCTGAATACGCTTGATCTCACGGATGGCCCAGTCCACCGTGGCGGCCATCTTCTGATGCATCTCGGCAGGCTCGCTGCCCTCCACGAAGCGAGGCTCCCAGCCGCAGCCCCGGAAGAAGCTCTCCACTTCCTCATGGCTCATGCGGGAGAAGATGGTGGGGTTGGCGATCTTGAAGCCGTTCAGGTGCAGGATAGGCAGCACGGCGCCGTCGGTGATGGGGTTCATGAACTTGTTGCCGTGCCAGGAGGTAGCCAGCGGGCCGGTCTCGGCCTCGCCGTCGCCCACCACGCAGGCGGCGATCAGGCTGGGGTTATCCGCCACAGCGCCGAAGGCGTGGGCCAGAGAATAGCCCAGTTCGCCGCCCTCATGGATGGAGCCGGGGGTCTCCGGCGCCACATGGCTGGGGATGCCGCCGGGGAAGGAGAACCGCTTGAAGAGTTTCTTCATGCCGTCCTTATCCCGGGTGATGTTGGGATAGACCTCCGTGTAGCTGCCGTCCAGCCAGTCCTGTGCCACCATGGCGTTGCCGCCGTGACCGGGGCCGGAAAGGTAGATCATATCCAGATCATCCCGCTTGATGACCCGGTCCAAATGCGTATAGATGAAGTTCTGGCCCGGGCAGGTACCCCAGTGGCCCACGATGGTCTGCTTCAGATCCGCGGCGGTCAAAGGCCGCTCCAGCAGGGGGTTATCTAGCAGATAGAGTTGGCAGGCAGTGAGGTAATTGGATGCGCGCCAATACGCGTCGATCTGCTTCAGCTGTGCAGGCGTCAGAGGCGGTTTTTTAGAAACTCGGGCGCTGCCGCGCGGATTTGCGGTGAGCTTAACAGGCGCTGTTTTCTTTTTTGCAGGCATAGAAGAACCTCCTTCAATCGTATTCTGATTTTAGTATACCCTTTATTCGATACATGTCAATGCTAATATCATAAAAACGATTACGCGTCCCGCAAAATTTACAATTAGTACAAAAATTATTCATTTTTTGCAAAGTCTTGACGAAGATGCTATACTGCTCTTATGAACACGTATGAATTGATCCGCTCCCGCCGGAAAACTCTGGCACTGGAGCTGACGCGAGAGGGGCGGCTGATCGTCCGAGCCCCTCTGCGAATCTCCCGGCGGGAGATCGACGCATTTGTAGAAAAACATAAGGACTGGATCGCCCACCATCTGGCGAAGCAGGCCGCCCGCCCCACTCTGCCGCCGCCGGATGCTCCGGAAACTCAGGCACTGAAAACACAGGCACAGGCTATTCTGCCGGAGAAAGTGGCTCACTGGAGTTCCATCATGGAGGTCCACCCCACCGGTCTTCGGATCACCACGGCCAGAAAACGCTACGGGAGCTGCTCCAGCAAAGGCAGTCTGTGCTTTTCCTGCTACCTGATGTGCTGTCCAGAGGAAGCAGTGGAGTTGGTGGTGGTCCATGAACTGTGCCATCTCCGGGAGATGAACCACGGCCCCGGCTTTTACGCGTTGCTGGAGCGATACCTGCCGGACTGGAAGGAGCGGAAAAAGCTGCTGAATTAGAAAAGCACGGAAAATGCCATCCAATGCGCAGCAAAAAAGCGGAGGCCGACGGCCTCCGCTTTTTGCATACCTATATACTTTATAATACGATCACTCGTAATTGCTGACAAGGAACATGGGCTTGATGGCCACGACCTCGTCATATTCCTCCTGAGAGACCTGCACATCGGCGTTCAAGGCCTTCAGATCCGCCTTGACCACCGCCAGCGCCTCCTCGGCGCTCTGAGCGCGGCCCTCCCGCAGGACGCGGATCATCCGATCCAGCACAACGGGATGGGCATACCGGGCAGGCAGGGGGAAATGCTCCGGCAGCACTCCGGCCACATCCTTCTGGGCCTGCTCCCAAGCGGCGGCGACTGCCCGTTTGTTGTTCCTCATGGTGGGAATGACCTGCGTACCGGAGAACAGGAACACCACCGCCAGTCCCAGCAGGGTGAAGTACATACCGAAGCCCTCCTGCCGCCGCCAGGCAATGACGCCGTAGACTGCGGCGATCAGGCCCGCCAGCACGATGGCCAGCGCCACCCACTTATGGGCGGGATTGGTGTGCTCATTGACCCGCTTGGCCTTGGCCGCAGTGGAAAGCCGGTCCGTCAGCTTCGGATAGCCGGCGAGGAAGGTTCTGGCCTTTTCCAGCTTCTCCCGGGCCGCCTGTGCCTCCGGCGTCAGCACGTCCAGATACCGGACGGCTTCCTCCTGTGCCTTCCGGGCAAGGCGCTGCTCCGCCTGAACGCTGTGCAGCGGCAGACCGGGACAAACCTTCGCCAGATAGGCCAGCAGATCATCCACATGGTCCTCCCGCTTGAAGGTGCATTGCTTCTGCGTACCGTCACCGTATTCTACCACCAGGTACGGAATAGCGCCAAAGACGCCGTTTCCGGTGAAACCGCCCTTGCTCATGGCGACCCGCTTGAATACCCGGCGGATATCCCCCAGCGCCACATAGTAGTGCCGGTCAAACAGGAAACCGTTCAGATACAGCGCTTTTTCCCCTACGCCGCAGGGGCCGAAGTGCTTGCAGTTTTTAACATCCGCAGTCAGGACTTCCGCCGACAGGGCGGTGCTGCCGAGACGCACAGGCGCAAATAACATAGTGTTCCTCCGTGATCGTTCATTGATAGCTTCAAAAGCGGCGGAAAGGAGAGAGTCTTTCCGCCGCTTTCGGATTGATTACTTAGAGCTTACTTGCCCAGAGTTTCGTATTGAGGCTTCACGTCGCGCTTCTTGATGCTGTACAGGAAGATGCCCAGGAACAGCGCGGCAGCGATGATGCCGACGGGATAAGCAACAGCAGTGTTGTAAACAACCGCGCCGTCAGCAGTCTTGTGGTTCAGGAACTGGCCCAGGCACTCGTTGCCCAGCATGAAGTAGGTGATGGACACAGCGCTCATGAAGGTAGCGGGGACAGCGGTGATCCAGTAGTTCTTCTTCTCATAGAAGAGGTACATGGAAGCGGCCCACAGCACGATCATGGCCAGAGTCTGGTTGGTCCAGCTGAAGTAACGCCAGATGATGGTGTAGTCGATCTTGCCCAGAGCGTTGCCCACGCCCAGGATCGCGCCGATGCCCAGCACGGGGATGCAGAGCATCAAACGGCCCTTGATGGACTTCTGCTCAATGTGGAACCAGTCGGCCAGCACCAGACGGGCGGAACGGAAGGCCGTATCGCCGGAGGTGATGGGGCAGGCAATCACGCCCAGCATAGCCAGAGCGATGCCCACGCCGCCCATGGTCTTGGAGCAAACGTCATACACGGTGGTGGAGCCGCCGCCGCCCATAGCCAGCAGATCAGCGCCGGTGTAGATCGCGCAGCCGGCAGCAGCCCAGACCAGAGCGATGATGCCCTCGGACACCATGGCGCCGTAGAACACAAAGTGGCCCTGCTTCTCACTCTTCATGCAGCGAGCCATCAGGGGGCTCTGGGTGGCATGGAAGCCGGAAATGGCGCCGCAGGCCACGGTGATGAACATGAAGCTCCAGATGGGAGTGCCCTGGGGATGCATATTGGTGAAGTTGTTCCAGATCTCGGGGATCACATAGCCCTTGGTGAAGATACCCACGGCCACACCAACAGCCATGATGATCAGGCAGATGCCGAACACGGGATAGATCTTACCGATGATCTTGTCGATGGACATAAAGGTGGCGATGAAGTAGTACACCAGGATCAGTACCAGCCAGAACAGCTTGCTGGTGAGGATACCGGTGCTGCCGCCGTTGGAGAACAGGAGCTGGATCAGACCAGCGGGGCCTACGGCGAACACGGTACCAACCATGATCAGCAGCACAACGCTGAACACACGCATGACGTTCTTCATGGTGCCGCCCAGGTAGATACCGGAGATCTCGGAGATAGAGGCACCCTCGTTACGCTCGCTGAGCATACCGGAGAAGTAATCGTGGACAGCACCGGCGAAAATGGTACCGAAAGTGATCCACAGGAACACAACAGGACCCCACAGAGCACCACTCAAAGCGCCGAAGATGGGACCCAGGCCAGCAATGTTCAGCAGCTGGATCATGAACAGCTTCCACTGGGGCAGAACCATGTAGTCCACGCCGTCATTGATCTTGACAGCGGGAGTCTCACGGTCATCGGGTCCGAAGGTCCGATCCACCAGGGAGCCATAGGTGAAATAGCCGCCGATCAGCAGTGCCAGGCAAATGAAAAAGCTAATCATCTTGAACTCTCCTTCCAAAAACACGTTTTTTCTTCTGAAGCAGGCGCAAAAACGTTTACTCGCCTGTTTTCGCTTACATATTAGCACTCTAACTCAGAAGTTCAAGTGCTGAAATTCACAAGAATTACAGAGAATCTTTGTAAATTTTAACAATAGATTTACGGAAATCGCACAATATCATTCACTTAAACCGGAAGCCGGTTTGTAGATTTCTCTATAATTCCTTCACATTCCAAAAGATTCCTCTTGCAAGCCGCCCATGTTTTGCAGACAAATGTCCTCCATCCAACGCACCATTCCACCGGGATTCAGATTTTCTCCTTATGTGTAGAATGAGCAGCTACGGAACGCTGATTATTTTGTAAAAAAGAGCAGGCTATGCTTATTCCAAAAAGGAACTTCCTGACTGTATGGGATATTTCCTTGATTCAATGCATCGGAAATTCCCTGGTAGGAAGCCCCGGCATTATAGAGGCTAAAGATTCGGTTCACCGCCTGTTGTTCTTCCGGTGCGATTTCCAATATACCGTTTCGAATTCTGTACCCATATAAAATCTTTCGGTTGATCATCTTGCCGCCACCTCCAATTGTTCTGCCAGTTCTAAACCGCCATAAAGCCGGAAGCGGATGCGTGTCTGGGATTCTGCGATGACCTTCTCCACCAAGCTGTCGAACAAGTCCTCATCGAAGATGTTCATCTGTTCCGGCCCATTCTTTATGACAGCTGTCATCTTGCGAATGGCATCCATGGTTTCATCCAAAACCTCGTTTTCCAACAACCAGCGGCGTTCTCCCCGGAGTTGAGTCTGTTTGGCGCTGATGGCATTCATGCGGACGGCGCTGGCATCGGCGTCCAGCAAGCCGTTAGCCCGCAGGGTGCTGATTTTATGGTTTTCTTCCGTTGCTGCCGCAATCGCCTTGTTAATCATCAGCATTTTGGGATTATTCTGCCGCAGGATGGTTTCCAAGGCGTTCAGCTGATCCATAGCTGGATTCAGGATTATATCCGCGTTCTCTTTGAGTTTCCGATACATCCGGATAAATGCCGCATGGGCCGAAAAGCTGCTTCCCGCGAGAGCCCCGGAAGAATGCTATATGCCGCAAAAATAGATGACCGCCATCTCAGTGAGCGAACGGCTCCTTGAGATGGCGGCCTTTTATACGTGGTTAGATTTTACGCTTACCATTTTTCACGCAGCAGTGCCCCATTCAAACGAAAAAAGGCGCGGCGGCAATGCCGCCGCGCCTTTCGGTGCTTTGCTTGCGCGTTATGCCCGGAGGATCACTTCACACTGCGATACAGGAAGGTGACGATCTGGCCGCGGGTGCAGTTGTTGCCGGAGCCGAACAGACCGCCGCCGATACCGCCGGTGATACCGTTCTTCTCAGCCCACTTGACCGCACTTGCGTAGTAAGCGTCAGCCGCCACATCGCTGAAGGCCGCGCTGCCGCTGACAGCAGGGCTGCCGGAGGCGCGATACAGGAAGGTCACTGCCTGTGCGCGGGTGCAGGTTGCGTCGGGGCTGAACTTACCGTTGCCGGTGCCGCCGGTGATGCCGTTTTCAACGGCCCACGCCACAGCCTTGGCATAGTAAGCGTCCTCGGCAACATCCGCGAAGCTGCTCATGCTCTTGGGAGCGGGAGAACCGGCCGCGCGCCACAGGAAGGTGACGATCTGGCCGCGGGTGCAGGGAAGGCCGGGGGCAAACAGGTTGTTGCCGATGCCGCCGGTGATGCCCTCGCTGGCCGCCCACTTGACGGCCTCATAGCAGTAAGCGTCCACGGGAACGTCCGCGAAGATCTGCTCCGGAGCTTCCTCCACGAACTTACCCTTAATGGTGACCTTGGAGGCAGGCATGGTGAAGGTGTACTTGCCCTTCTTCTCGGTGATCTTCACCTTGTCGCCGTCCTTATCCAGGACCTTCAGGGTATCCAGCTCATAGCCCTTGTCGGGCTTCACGGTGATGGTCACGGTGTCGCCCTTGTAGGCAGACTTGGGAGAAACGGTGATGGTGCCGTGCTTCACGCTGTCCACGGTAATGGTGTAGCGGGAAGAGTGGGAGCTGCCGCCGCCGCTGCTGCTGGACTTGTGATACAGCTTGATGGAGCCGGTCAGCGTTGTGTAGTTGGCGTCAGCGGGAGTGAAGCGCCACTTGTAGGTGGTGTTGGCCGCCACGGTGGTGGTATCGGGCAGGACATTGCCTGCGTCATCCACCCACTCCAGCGTACCGGCGTTGGGGTTCAGCGTGCTGCCGGTAACGGTCAGGCCAGCATCCGCCAGCGTCTTGCCGCTGGTGGTGATCTTGGTGTAGGCAGGCTCGCCGGTGGGGGTCGCCTGCTTGATGGTGAAGGTGTAGGTCTTGTCGGCCGTGGTGCCGTCCGCCCAAGCGGTGGTGGCCTTATCCCTCAGCGCCACGGTGACGGTGTGGTCACCGGCGTTGGTCTGGCTATTGCCGGTCACGGTGTAGTCCGCGGTATCGGCAATGCCGTAGGTCTTGGCGTTTCCGTCATAGGTGAACACCGTGGTGTCGGCGGCGGGGATGGCCACCTTCTTGGGAACGATGGTCAGGGTGGCCGTGGCGATGCCGAAGTTGATGCTATCCTCGTAGGTGGCGGTCACGGTGTAGGTGCCGATGCCCTCGGGGAACCCTGCTGCCATCAGCGTGCCGGTGCCGGCGGTGTAGACGTAGTTCCACTTGGCGCCGGTGCCGAGGTTGGTGCCGCTGATGGAGGCCTCCTCATACTTCATCCAATTGCCGGTGTACTCCTTCTCGCCGTCAGGGAAGGTGATGAAGGTACTGACATCGGTCTTATCCAGCACGTAGACGGTGATGGAATGCATGTGGAGGGGGTTGTGATTGGCGTCACCGGCGTAGTTGACCAGGAAGATCTGCGGGCCGGCGGTGTCCATGACCATGGAGGGGGCATACCAAGTCCAGCCGGCGGGCAGCTCCACGGCGGACAGCTTCTGACCCTTGACGCCCTTCAGTCCGGTGGGGTCGGCGGGGTCGATCGGGTTGATGTTCACGGTGGCGGTGGTGGTATCCTTGTTCAGCTTGTAGTTTTCACCGAGGCCGCCCTTTTCCATCTTCACCAGCACGTTGACAGTTTTGCCGGTACCCGCCGTGTCATCGGCCATGGTGGCGAAGACGTGGTAGTGGGTACCCTGCTTCACCTCGGCGGCAACCGGCAGCGTCACGGTGCACTCCACGTTCACATTGCCTTCCTCGTAGTCGCGGTTCACTGCGACGGCGGAGTTGATGTCAATGGGCTTGGGCTGGATCTTGAAGTTGCGGCTGAAGGTACCCGTGTAATTGCCCTTGCCCTCGACATAGACGGTGGCCGCCTCAAAGACGTGGACGTTGGTGCCGTAGCTGACGGTGTAGTCGGTACCCTCGACCAGCGGCTTGGTGCCGTCCATCACCACGGCAGGCGGCTTTTGGACCCCGCCGCTATACACATAGGTGCCGGTGATGGGCTGAAGCATGTTGCTGATGCTCTTGGGGTTAATTTTGAAGTTGGCGTGACCCATGTAGATGTGGGTGGCCGTTTCGCAGACGACATTCACCACATACGCGCCCGCGTCGGTGGGGGGCGTGTCGCTGCTGTAGCCGCTGGAGGTCGGGGTGCTGTAATGAACCAACGTCTTGGTGGTGCCCTCCGGCGCGGTAAAGACGGGGTCTGCCAGCGCCGTACCGTAGGTGGTGTCCGCCTGCGTCACCGTCAGGGTTTCGATGGGCCTTTCCTCCACCTTGATCTTGACGGTATCCTTGATGGCGGGGTTGGCGTTAAGGGTGGCCGTCAGATCGAAGGGGATGGCCTCCGTGTTATGGAACACATGAAGCAGCATGCTGTATAGGCCGCCGACAGTTTCAAGCGTGCCCATATGCTTGGGAATGGGATCCAGCTTCCAGTCAACCTGCGTGATGGTTGCGGGCTGGCTGAACTGGTCATAGACCTTGGCCTCGTATTCGACGTCAATCATGTCGGCCGGGTCGTCGCCCACAGGGCGAATGATGGTGGTCTGGGGCGCGCCGCCTGTTTTTTTGTCGACGATCTTGAGCCACTTGACAGCGGGGGTGGCGCGCCAGACGGTGAGGGTGGCGGGCGTAGAGGATACGCCGCCGTAGGTGGCGGTGAGGGTGATCGGGCCGCCGGGGCAGTCGCTGGAGATGGTCATGTTGCCGGTGGCGGGATCGACGGTGACGCCATCAAGGTCGCTGATGCTCCACACAACGCCGGAGGGGTTGTGCAGGAGGCCGCTGTCCGTATGCACAGTGACGCTGTAGGTGTTGGTCACCTTGACGGTGTTGGGGGTGTCAATGCCGAGGGCCTCAGGGACATTCAGACTGGGAGCCGCGCCGCCTATCTGCACTTTGGTGACCGTCACGGAGCCGGTCTTGGGGTAAGCCTTGGTCAGAAGCAGTTCGGTGTTGCTGACGCGGGTGACGGAATAGTCACCGTTGGCGGCACCAGTCTTAAACTTTTCGTCGAAGGTCTCGCCGGAGTTGGCCTTCAGGGTGATTCTGGCGTAGTAGAACTGCTCAGCCTTGGCGGTGGCAGGGTTGGTGACAGGCGTGCCGGTGTCGGTAGTGCCTTCGAACCACTCCACCTTCGTGATGCTGTACGGTGCGCCGCTGGCAACGGTGCCGGTGAAGTCCAGCGGCTGGCCCTTGACCGGGGCATCAACAGAGGCGGTCACGCTGGAGATGGGCGCCTTGGGGACAACAACAGAAATTGTTTTTGGCAAGGTTGCTGCATCACTTGCTGCAATATTTGTTACATAGTCAGATGCTGACATAGTGAGTTCGGTCAACTTGATGTCGTACGAACCCGGAGCTGCACCGCTTTTAATGGAAAAAGTCAACTTTGCATATTCGCCACCAACAGTACAGGTGCCTAAAGTCTCATTGGTGTGAGCAATCGTGACCTTTCCGTTGTTGGTAGCAGTTGTAACATTGGGGTCTTCAAAGTCGAGAGGAGGATACACCCCGCTGGTGACGCTTTCCAACTCAAGAACTGTGCCCGGAAACTCCACAACGGCTTCCGCTGTCATGACATTTTCATAATCCGGCAAAGTTAGTGTTACAACGATTTTTTCTCCTTCTTTTACGCTGGAAAAATCAAGTACAGGTGCCGCGAGTGCCTGACTTGGCAACAGCGAGAGAATCAGTGCAAGGGAAAGAACCCATGAAAAAATTTTTTTCATTTACATTCTCCTTTTAAGCAATAGGGATTGTTGAAATGTTACCTTTGAAATACTGCCTAAGTATCGTAATATCAATGGCTTTAATGCTTCCATCACCATTCATATCTATCGCGCAAATCTGTTCATCCGTCAAGGACGACAAATTCCCTTTGAAATACTGCCTTGCCATTGTCACATCAATTGCTTTAATGGCCCCATCGTAGTTCACATCCCCGTACAGCCACAGCTTGAGCTGGCCGAGGTTGAGGGCGGTGCTTTCGACGGTGATGGGAACGATCTTGGGCACATACTTGCCGGGCTTGAAGATCACCAGCTTGTAGCTGCCCGCTGGGATGGTACCAAAGCTAAAGGGCTGCGCCTTCATGCTCTTGCCGTCCACCGTCGTGGCAGTAATGGCTCCGCCGGTGCCGGTGTAGGTATAGCCGGTAACTGTGCCGCCGGTCTTCCACTGCGCACGGATGGCCGCATCCTCCATCGTGGACGGATAGAGATAGTACAGCGCGTCATTCGTGTCGTTCCAGCTCACCGCCGTCCCGCTGACGCTCACGCCCTTGGGACGCACAATGACGGTGATCTTCTTCGAACCATCCAACACGACGAGGCTGCCGTTGCTGTCCGACTTGTGGAAGCAATAAGTGCCATCAATGACGACCTTGTTGTCCCGCAGCGGGCGGTTCTGTTTCAGCTTCAGCTTCAGCGTGTTGATGCGGTAGTTCGTGCCCGCCGAACCTGCAATGGCAGGCGTGCCGCTCTCCCATGTAAGCTGCTCCACCTCATAGCCCATGGGGGAGAGCTGCGTGTTGAAGCTTTCCTGTACCTTGGAAAGGCTATCGCCCTCGTGGAGCGTCGGGAGGGTCAGGTTCATCTCCCTGAGCGGCGTGGCGGTGAAGGTCAGCGACTTGCCGCCGGAGGAGCGGGTGACATCCTTCATCTTGGGGAAGCTGCCGTAGATGCCGAATTGCACGCCCGCGTAATCGGCAAACTTCGTGCCCTTGTTGGCGGTGATGGTGACCTTGACGGTGTAGGTCTTGCTCTTATCAAAGGTCGCCCATGTGGGCAGGGCGTTGTCGACCGTGCCGACGCTCTCCCCCTCCCACCACTGGTAGGAGATGGTGCGCAGGGCGTGGTAATCGACCCCCTCGCTCTGGTTGATGAAGAGGTCAACGCTGTCGCCCACCGTGCCTTGCATGAACACATCGTTGCCGTTATACATCTTCTGGCCCATGACCAGCAGCACCTTGGTGTCGCCGGTGATGTACGCCTCGCTCTGATCGGCAAATTCCGCCCACAGTGAAAGCATGTTGTAGTTGTTAGAGCGGTCAGGCACCGTGAAGAACAGCTCCTCCTTGAACTTGTCGCTGGGGGTATCATAAATACCGTTCGCGCTCCAGCTCTTGAAGATCTTTCCTGACGGAGCATTCGGCACGACCTTGATCCTTGCGCCGACCTGAACATTGACAGAAGCATTGACACCATTGGAGTCTGTCACAAGCACCTTGCCGTTACTGTCGTAGGCGGTGGCGTTTCGCACTATGAGCAGGACATGTTTCACGCTCGGGTCCAGCTTGAACGCATAGTCCTCGCGTTTGTAGTCATAGCCGCCGCCCGCCTTGGGGACGCGCGTGAAAACGCTGATGGTTTTCTCGCCGCGCACCTCGAAGGGGTCGGTGTACGGCACGGCGTTCTGGGGGGACGTGCTGCTGTTATAGGCGTAGGCCATGGTGGCGTTGAGGGGCCAGCCGGAGGGCTTTGCCAGCGCCACATTCACGAAGTCCTTGATCGTGTAGGTGTTGGGGCCGCTGGGCTTCAGCGGCGCTCCGCCGTTCTTCGGCGTCACGGTCACCTCCGGGGTGGGCAGGCCGATCAGCTTCGTCAGATGGACCACGGCGTAGTTATGGCTCAATTTCCGGTATTCCCTGCCGTTCACGGTAAAGGTCTTTGCCAGCTTGAAGTAGACCTTGCCGCTGTTGCCGCTGTCGGTGATGATGGCCTTGCCGTTCTTCACCCTGGTGCCGATGACCTCGGCGCTGTTGGAGCCCTCCGCCGGTGTCTGGTCTTCCCGATACCAGATCTCGTAGCCCTCGGGGGCCTCCACCGTCAGCTCGATCGCGCCGGAGAAGTACCGCGGGACGCTGTCTTCGCTGAGCACCGTGTCGCCGTACTTCACCGTGGGCGCACCGGTGGGCCGCACGGCATAATAGGCCTCGGACTTGATGCCAAACGCGGAGGAGCCGGCGTAGGCCTCGATGCGCACATCGTTGCTGACGGAGACATCCACGGGAAAGGGGCCGGTGTAGGTCTGGAGGTTGCTCCACTTGTTCGTGGAGGAATTCCAGACACGGTACTCGATGTGCTTATTCCGCTCCACCGTGAGGGTCACGGTTTCGGGGACTTGGTTGTTCGTATCAGAAATCCCGCTGTCGGGGGCGATGTACGGCGGAGCGACAGGCGGGTTGAAGGTAAAGGGCTTGCTGAAGTAGCAGCGGCCGGTTTCATCGTCATCGTAGGCGATGCGGTAGCTCCCCTCCGGGATGTTTTCCCAGGCAAGCGTTGTCCCATAGGCGCCGCTGGGCTTCGCATCGGCATAGAGCCGGCTGTTGCGCAGGCCCATGACGGGGCTGCCCTTCAGATCCTTGGAGGCATAGGTATTTTCGCCGTACCGGGGCAGCTGCGCGGGCACCAGCATGACACGGTATCCGCCGGAGCCGTTGCTGATGCTGTCCTCCTTCGCAAAGGTCATGTCCTGGTAGGCGTAGCGGGTGGTGGTGCCGGTATCGCTGTCATACTCCGTAGTGTAGCTCACAGGGCTCAAGTCGGGTCCCGTCGTCATGGGGTCACGCACCGGCACCAGCACCATATCCCGCTGAATGTTGGAGAAGGTCTGGGTGGTGTTCGTCCAGCTTGTGCCGTTCCCGCTGCCCTCCGGGTGCAGGGCGTCGTACCAGCAGAGGAATTTGCCCTTCCCCGTCGGCGCGGTCAGCTTCAATTCGTCGCCCTTGCGCACAACATGGGTGTCCTCGTGCTCTGGCTCTATAACCTTGGCAAAGTAGACGCTGCTGGAAGCTCCCGGCGGTACCTCATGATCCATGATCAGTCCGCGGGACACCTTCACGGTGCCACGCCGGTGGGCGACCAGATGTAGTTGAACTCGCCGCGGTAGTATTCCGCGCCGTTTTCCTGTACAGCCTCATAGGGGCAGCTGCCCTGATACATATCCGGCCCCAGCACGATCTCCTTCGCGAGGATCGCCCAGCTGTCGCTCCCCTCCGTCGCCCAATACTCGATGCGGGTCGATTCGGAGTCGATGGACACACCCTGCTCCGCGCGGATGAGCTCCACCTTCGCGTCTTTCCAGGTTTCGATGTTGGTATACGGGTGGTCGTAGCGCGTATGCAGTGTATCGGTTTCGGGATAGCGGACGATGTTGCCTTGGTTCCAGATATTGAAGTAGCCCTCGGTGTCCACCTTCAGGGCGGTGCCGTCCCCGCCCCCCAGCAAGACGTCGGTCACCACGTTCTTTTTGGATACGATCTCCACCGAGGCCTTGCCCAGCACCTCCATGGTTCCGGCGGAAATGGCATAGTTCTTCTGAATCACGTTTTTGGGCTTTGTCCAGTACTCGGTCGCCGGGTCAAAGTCCCGCCCGGATTCGATGGTGATCTTCAGGGTGGAGTCATCCTTCACCTTGACGTTAGAGGCATCGATGCCTATCGCCTGGTCGCCGTTAAAGCCGCTGGTGCCGCCGGTGACCTTGATGTTCACATACGGGCTTCCTCTATCATCCTCAAGGGTCAGGCCGCCCGAAAGGACGATACCGCCCGCATAATATTGGCCCTCATTCCGCCCCACGGTATTGATGTTCAGCTCGCCGCCGCCGCAGACCGTCAGCTTTGCGCCCTCACGGCCGTAAATGGCGTAGCCTCTGCCGGGCGATTGCGCGGTCTTGGTAAGGTTCAGCGTAAGATTCTTGCCGGTATCGATTTGGAGCTTCACATCCGGGCCGTCCTGCAGGTCCAAAAGGACATCGTATCCGCTCATGACGACGTCGTTAACCACACAGACAAGGACGGATTGCTTGGGCGGGTAGCGCATGGCGTTGCGCAAATTGATCCGCACGTCCTGCAGGTTGCCATTGAGGAACAGGATCCCCTCGAGATACCACACAAGGTAGTCGCTCTCCGCATGGGGGACGCCGCTCCACACATGAGCGTCCGGATCGCACTCGGTGATGTACTGGCCGTTGTACAGCTTGATCGCCCTCGACTCGTTATTCAGCGGGGGAAAGTTCAGCACCACCATGCCGTAGGTTTTATCCGGCTCTGCCGCCGCCCGCAGGGGGGCCTTCATCACAGGCGGTACAAGGGGCGGCAGGGTCTCCTGCTGCTCGTTGGTTCCCTCGGTGGTACCCTCGGTGGTTCCCTCGTTGGTTCCCTCGGCGGTACCCTCGGTGGTTCCCTCAGTGGTTCCCCCGTTGGTTCCCTCGGTGGTACCCTCGGTGGTTCCTCCGGTGGTCCCCTCGGTGGTTCCCTCGTTGGTTCCCCCGGTGGTTCCCTCGTTGGTTCCCTCAGTGGTTCCCTCGGTGGTTCCCCCGGTGG
>ERZ1673742.1966-NODE-1966-length-16714-cov-18.093343_pt1 | contig 16714 bp, 16 predicted proteins | sample MGYA00580208_ERZ1673742 | MGnify/ENA primary metagenome ERZ1673742 (study PRJEB41218, sample SAMN15661774) | gut metagenome | host: Homo sapiens | place: Canada: London | collected 2015-08-20/2019-03-30 | study: EMG produced TPA metagenomics assembly of...
GAGACTTCCCAACTGCTTGATTAAGAAGTCTTTTAGAGCATACAACACCCGCCGCTAAGCGGTATTTGGCATATTGGCGCACGGCGAAGTGATGCGGCTCCCGTTTTGCCAGTTCCTCAAACATCAGATCGACGGGATTTTTGAAGTCCTCGTCGTCCTCCCGCACCTCCATGGTGTTGATCATCTCGATGAGGGTGGCGAAGTTCTGCTCCTCCACCGGCGCTTCGTACCAGAGGTAGCCGATGAGAGCGGTGTAGAGCAGGGTTTCCGCCTTGCGCCAGAAATCGTCGCCGCTCTTGCCGTCCCCCTGCGTGTTGGCGATGAGGGTCGTGACCAGCTTCAAAATGTCCTTCTCGCTGTGGATGTAGGCGAAGGGGTTATAGTGCATACTCTTTTTGAAGTTGATCGTGTTTACCACCTTGATGCGATACTTGTTGCGCCTGAGCAAATGGCCGACCTCGCAGATCAGTCCGCCTTTCGGGTCGGTGACGACGAAGGAAACCGGCCGGGAGTCGGAGGTGCACTGCATGAGATTTGGCTTGATGAAAAAGCGCGTCTTGCCTGAGCCAGAGCCACCGATGACCAGCACGTTTTTGTTGCGCGCCGTCTTTGGGTCCTTGGGACGGCTGTTCATGGTCAGCCGCTCTGTCTGGGTGAGGATGATGTTGTTTTCAAACACGGGATCGACGTAGGGGCGTATATCGTCGGAATTGCCCCAGCGCGCCGACCCGTATTCTACATTTTTGCGGTACTTCTTGGCGTTCTTTCCCTTAACGTACACCGCCAGACGGATGAGCAGGGCGGCTGCAACGCCTACGCACAGGTCGATGGGGTGAAAGCTGGGCAGCGCCGATTGGAACGCGGCGGCGAAGCCCTCCATGATGTGCAGCGCCTTTGCTGAAAAGTCCGCGCCCGGACTTAGCCGCGCAGCCTGCCCTAACTTGGTGGCGTAGAGGGCGATGAAGGCATACGGCAGGTTGGGCAGAATGGCTTTTTTGATGTTTACGTTTTTCATAGCTCCAGCCCCTTATCCTTGCTCCGGGACTTATCCGGCGTGAGGGTCAGCAGCTTCGCCTTGAGCGCACGGAGCTGCTCCAGCACGGAGGGACGGTCCTTGGAGGCGCGCCTGACCTCCTTTGCTGTGTACTCCTTGAACGCCGCCGTCAAAACGTCGGCGTCGCGTGCCTTGAAGAAAACAAGGTATTTGGGAATATCCCCGGACTTATCCTTTTTCAGAGCAAAATCCACGCCGTATTTCCGCGCCACGCGCTCAAAGGATTTGATATTGCTGTCGGTGATTTCGATGTTGGACACGCCCTGATTCTGCCCGATGAGCTGCTTCACCGTCTGCTTGCCGGTGGGCTTCTCCGGCGCGGCGCGCGCCTTTGCCAGCTTTTTCTCCTTGCGGCTGGCAAGGTATTTGAGAATGGCGGCCTTCAGCAGCCGCGCCGTGAGCTTGGTTGCGCTGATGACCAGCGTGACCGCTCTGTTTTCCACTTCCTCCTGCATGGGTCATCCCTCCTTTTTCGGTCATATTCAGCCCTTGCCCCGCAGCCCGTCGCCGTACATATCGTGGTTGACGAGGGCGGAATAGTAGCTGCCCATGGTGCTGGGAGCGTTGAACAGCGAGGCAAGCAGGTATTTCTTGATGTTGCGGACGTAGGTGGTATTCTGCTTCAGGCAGTCAAAGACGTAGCCTATGTGCATGGAATTGACGCGCAGCAGCTTTTCCTTCACCATCTCTGCCGGATACTCGTCCCCGGCCACCACGATGGTCTGTCTGCGGGAGCAGAGGGTTTCCGCCATGAGGTCCACCACCTCGTCAAGCTGCTCCTTGTCCTGCTGCGGGTCCTGCGTGAGAATGTCGTACTCGATATTCTCCTTGACGAGCTCTCGCGCTGCCTCGTATCCCATCCCATCGCATCCCGCGCCCTGCAAGTGGGCCGGGAGATAGATAGGATCAGGATTTGATATGTCCGTACTTGATCCATTTGGTATTTCTTTTTCTTTACTTCTTCTATCTTTATTTAATTGCGCGGGCTTTTCCGTATATGGCTCCGCCGTATCCGGGGTATCCAGATACGGGTTTTCCGTATCTGGTGAAGCCGTATCCGGCAAGGGCGGATGCGGGGATTCGTAGATGGTGTACTCGGTGTCGGTGATGCGCCCGCGGCTGTCCCTGAGCTGGCGGCGTACAAGGTAGCCGTGCGATTCCAGCTCCTTGAGCGCTGCGCCGATGGCGTCCACGCCCTCCTTGCAGATGGCGGCAAGCCCACGGGTGGTATAATCCCACTCGTCGGTCAGGGAGAGCATCTTGGACAGCAGCCCGATGGCCTTGAGGGTCAGGGCGGTGTCCCGCAGGTGGTAATTGGACATGACTGTGTAATTGTGGTTCTTTTCTACGCGAAATACTGCCACGGTGTTCACCTCCCGGTCAGCGGCGCAGAAGGGAGGAAGCCGCCGCGCCGGAACGCGCGGCGCTTTATGAACTCCCGCTGCCCCTGCTGCGAGGCGATCCGAAGGGCGTCCTCGCCGTACCGCGCGATAAGCAGGGCGTTGATGAGCAGCCGGAACGCCTCGTCCGGGATGATCTGCGGATCCACAAGGTCGCCCTGCGTGACCTCCGCCGTATGGCAATAAAGGCTTTTCGCCGCCATAAGCAGCGTGTAGTCATGGGATGAGATGCCGCGCCTGCGGGCGTAGCGGAAGTCGATGCCGCCGCGGAAGAAGCAGTTGAAGGTCCTGTCCGCAAGCTCCTTGTTGGATGTCAGCAGATACAGCGCGGCGAAGAACTCCAGCGTGTCGCGCTCTTTGCGGCAGCCCAGCAGCAGCCGCAGGGTTTCCATACGCTTCCTGTGGGCGTCGTCCTGCCACATGGTTCCGGGAAAGCTCTCCGCCAGCCGCATGATTCTTGCGGTCAGGCGCGGACGGTACGGAAACAGCTCTGCGACGGCCTCCGCATAGCCCACCGTACCAGCTTCCATACGCTCGGCAAGGCAGGGGCAGGACAGGGCGGTGCAGCCCAGCTTTTTGACATATTCCGTACAGAGGACGCAGGAAACGTCCTCCGGCTTATACTTGAACGTGTTGATATACATGGCTTTGCTCCTCTCTGGATATGACAAAACCGGGCAAAGAAAGCTCTCTGCCCGGTCGGTGTCGTGGTTGTCTGCGATTGTATTCGGTTATCTGGACTGGTCACGCTGGCGCTTGCGCAGCCATGCGTCCAGCAGCTTGAGGATGGTTTCCTCCATCTTCTGCGGCGTATAGGAGCGCGGGAAATATTTGCGCAGCTTGTCCGCCGAGAGGACGACGTTATAGCCCTCCGGTTTTTTCTGCTCCATCATGATGTCCAGCATGGTGTCATCGTTGAGCTTGCCGTCGCGGGAGAGCTTCTTCATGCGCTGCGCCTGTGAGAGCGAGGGCGTAGCCTGTTCGCTGTCGATGGCGGTCAGGAGCATCTGCTGTTCCTCCGGCTTGAGGTAGGAGATTTCCACGGCGGGGGTCATGCCGATCTTCTTCTCGTCCACCATCTGCTGAAGCTCCGGGGAAAGTTCCGTCAGGCGGATGTAGCGGCGCACGGTGTCGCCACTGACATCTGCGCCTTTTGCCACTTCGTCGTCTGCGCGGAACTTCGCCGCAACTTGCGGCGAAGTTAAATCTGTTCGTGCGCCTTGCCGCTTTATGGCCTCCAGCTTCATTTTGTACGCCTGCGCCCGTTCGGAGGGAAGGATGTTCTCGCGCTGGATGTTGCTGTCCACCATGAGGATGGTGGCGGTGTCGTCGTCCATCTGCCGCACGATGCAGGGCATGGCGGAAAGCCCCGCCAACTCGCTGCCGTGCCTGCGCCGGTGTCCGGCGATGATCTCATAGCCGCCGTCCTCGCGGGGACGGACGATGGCGGGGACGAGAACGCCGTACTGCCGGATGCTCTCCGCCGTTTCCTGCATGGCCTCGTCGTCCCGCACCTTGAACGGATGGTTGGGAAAGTCGTGCAGCTCCGACAGCGGGAGCAAGGTAATCTTATCCTCCTGCACGGGAACAGAGGTTTTTGATCTGCGCTTTGCTGTGCTTTTCGGTTCTTCCATGTTCGTGTTCCTCCTCGTTGAAAGCGGCAGGAACGAAAAAAGGGAGAATGACCGCTGTTACCGCCATTCTCCCATGAAAACAACTATGCGATTGTGATTTCAGCCCCTTGACTGTCTGAAAGAGAGGTATCTGATCGAGAGCCATCTCGCCGCAAACCCGCATGAATACTGGATTTTTGCTGTTTGCGCTTCACCTTCCCGAACGACGTATGTTTAACGAGTTTTTCGCCAAGGACACCAGCCGCAAAATTCGGGCTGTGCAGAAAGCAAAGGGTGAGCGTGGCGTACCGCTGACAACCAATGTTCCCTTTGGCTATCGCAAAGACCCGGAGGACAAGACAAAGTGGGTCGTGGATGAAGCGGCGGCATTGGTAGTCAAGCGCATTTTCAAGCTGTGCATGGAAGGGCGAGGCCCGATGCAGATTGCAAAGCTCTTGCAGGAGGAAAAGGTGCTTAACCCCACCGCCTACAAGAAGCGCGAGGGCATCAAGACGCCCAGCCCGGAAACCGCTGATCCGTACCATTGGAACACCAACACGGTCGTTCACATTCTGGAACGGCGGGAATACACGGGATGCACCGTCAATTTCAAGACCTACACCAACTCCATCTGGGACAAGAAGCAGCGGGAAACGCCTATTGAAAAACAGGCGGTTTTCTACAACACCCACCCGGCGATCATTGAGCAGGAGGTCTTTGACAAGGTGCAGGAGATTCGCCAACAGCGTCACCGCAGGACAAAGACGGGCAAGAGCAGCCTGTTTTCCGGCATGGTCTATTGCTCTGATTGTGGCGCAAAAATGCGCTACTGCACCACCAACTACTTTGAAAAGCGGCAGGATCATTTTGTATGCGCCAACTACCGCAGCAATACGGGAAGTTGTTCGGCACACTTTATCCGTGCTGTTGTTCTGGAAGAATTGGTCTGGATGCACATGAGAACTGTGATTTCCTATGTCAGTCGGTATGAGGATTATTTCCGTGCCGTCATGGAGCAGAAGCTCCGGCTGTCCAGCGAAGCCGCGATCCGTGGACACAAGAAGCGGCTGGCACAGGCTGAAAAGCGGTTGGGAGAACTTGACCGTCTGTTTATCCGCATTTACGAGGATAATGTGGCGGGGCGCATCACAGATGAAAAGTTTTCTATGATGAGCAAGACCTACGAGGACGAACAGGCACAGCTTAAAGAGGAAATTCAGACTTTGCAGCAGGAAATCGAAGTACAGGAACGACAGATTGAAAATTTGGAGCAGTTTATCCAGCGGGTACGCAAATATGAGGACTTGGATGAGCTTACCCCGTATGCGCTGCGGGAGCTTGTCAAGGCGATCTACATTGAAGCCCCGGATAAGTCCAGCGGCAAGCGGTATCAGGGCATCCGCATTTCCTATGACCTTGTTGGCTTTATCCCCGTGGAAGAACTGCTGAAACAGGAAACGGCGTGACCGAAGCCACGCCGTTCCTGAGAAAATACGATATTACTTTCTTATGACCCCCGACCCTCGCCGCGGGATGTTTATTATTGCAAAAATTTGCCGCGCCCGTTTCATGCCCGCCCGCGGCGCAGTTAGCTCCGCCGGCTGCTATTGTGCGAAATTGTGCACATAAAGCGCCATGTATGCTTTGTGCAGATCGCCGCTGTCCGAAAGATCCAGGCCGGTAAGGGATTCTATTTTCCGCATCCGATATAATAAGGTATTGCGGTGGAGGAAAAGGTCGTTGGCCGTTTTTGTCTGTATGCCCCGATTCTCTATCAGGACTTGCAGCGTGTGGATAAGCTCAGAGCCATGCTGCGCGTCGTAATCCTCCAGAGTGCTCAGCAGCTTAAAAGCAAATGTCCGCATGTGGCTGTTGCGGAGCGTCTGCAGCATTGCGATCTCATAGAGCAGGTCGTCGGCGAACGCTATGGAAAGATTCATGTTCCGGCTTATGGAAAGCAGGTCGTACGCCTCAAAATGAGCCGATTTTATCTGGTCGTAGCCATCGAGCCTGCCCGATACCGTCATGCGTATGCGCCTGTCAAACAGGCTGCTGACCCTGTCCTTTATCGTGGATAAAATACTGCGGTTGACAGCCTGGCTGTTGAAGGGGACGATGCAGCGTATGGTGTTGTTCCAGGGCACTGTCATGTTGCTTATTCCGTATTTTTTAAAGAGCGTGCGTATGGAGTACATAAGCTGCATAAGAAGGGTATCGGACATATTAAATTGTTCGTCAAATTCCGTCTCAACGGTTATGAGTAAGAACGGCGGCAGCGGCCACGGGGCTTCCTTCATGCTCTCCTGAACATCAACCCCATTAAGATTGCCTACAAGGTTTGAATAAAGGGAAAGGTTTTTCCTCTGTACCTGCGCGTTGAGAAAGTTTTCCTGCTTAAAGTTTGCGGAAATAATGTTCGCGGCATAATTAAGGATCATGGCGTCGCCATCGTTTTTGATGTAATGCTGATCGGCCGGTATGATTAGTATGATATATCCGGCTATGAGCTTATCTATCCTTATTTGCTGGATGAGGAAGTGAGCGTCCTCCGAGGTATCTGAAATAAACAGAGAGGACCTTTCGGTAGACCTCATGCGGTGAAGCAATTTATCATTGGTTATAAACGCAGGCAGTTGAATGTACCCGGGGCAGGAGGCGCATACATCAAGCAGATAATCGGTTATTATGGTTGGAAACTGAAAGTAGGTATAGATGATATCCGCCAGGTCGTTCAAGAACGAAGGGGTCCCCTGTATCATCTTAATGTCCTTGGACATGGAAAAAAAGCGCGTGAAGGAATGGTTCAGCTCATCTGAAATACAATTTATTATCGTATTTACCATGGGGATGAACGGCGTGTCATCTGGTATTACGATAAGAGGTATGCCCTTTGAATCGGCAAAGTCGATGATCATTTGAGGTATGGGCCCAATAATACGGGTTTTTATCATCAGGCCGGCGGAATCGTTATTGTACATGGCGTCAAGCAGAGGGATAAGCCTTTCCAGGTGTCCCTCCAGGGAATAGCCGGTGGTGATCAATAATTCCCCGCATTGCAGCCACGGGGTGATGTCCGGCACCTCCATCGTATCGACGCATTGTATAACCCTGTTTATACCCTTGTGACCTGCAATGACGGTGCAGTCTTTAAACTCACGTAGCTGCAGCATATTTTCAATCGAAAACGGCATATCCTCCCCACCTTGTACAAATAGTATCGTGCTATTACTATATCATCAATGACGTAATGGTACAACATGTATCAAAAAACAAAAAATCAACAATTTAGTGGTCATTATATACCATAAGTATCGATAATAATTGTGCATGGTGCATATAGAAAATAGTGCAAAATAATGTGATAATTGTACTTGTTTTAAGGAGTAGCTTTTCATATTTTAGGCATGGTTTTTGACGTATTTCGTATTTTAAGAGGAGGTCAGCAAAGTGGCAGAAAAAGAGAATGTTAGTTATTAGCTTTAAGGACGTGACGTATTCTTATCCAGGCACAGAGACCCCAGCGATCAAGAATATCAACCTGACGATCAAAGAAGGTGAGATTATTCTTGTTACCGGCCCTTCGGGTGCAGGAAAGACCACGCTCTGTTCTACCTTGAACCGCATAGTGCCCGAGGCTTACGAGGGCGAGCTGAGCGGCGAGATATGCTTCAGGGGCGAAAACATATCCAAGTACAGCATCGGCAAGATGGCTTTTAAGGCGGGAATGCTTTTCCAGGATACCAGCGGCCAGCTTATAAACCCCACCGTGGCCGACGAGGTCGCCTTCGGGCCTGAAAACAAGGGCGTTCCGGTGAAGAAAATCGAGGAGCTCATAGATGAGTATGTGGGATACGTCCACATGGAGGAGTATCTTGACCGCTCGCCGCAGGCGCTTTCGGGCGGGCAGCAGCAGTCCGTCGCATACGCTTCCGTTTTAGCCATGGAGCCCGAGGTTTATGTATAGTTACCATGGTGATGATGGCCTTGGTCTATGTTCTCTACAGGACCAGCGGATATACCGCCAAGCAGGTTTGGGGCATTACAAAGCCTCTGGTACTGGCGTTTTTCCTGTTCTTTATATTGAGTTTCCCCTTTGCCACGCCGCTGGAGGGAGAGCGGGTGTTCGCTTACCTCTTCCCCGGAAATAAGTGCCCGGTAACGGTCGCTACCATTTCCAGCGGTTTTGCAAGCGCCATAAGGTTTATCTTCTTCATTTGGATCGCAGACCTTATAACGAGCGCAACGCCGACAGGCGATATAGTGCTTACCATGAACAAGGCCAAGCTCCCTCCTGAGGCCTCCATAGCAATAGGCATAGCCTTCTCATACATACCGGTGCTCAAGAACGAGATCGGGCACGTAATAGAGGCTCAAAAATCCAGAGGCGCCAGCTTTGAGAGCAAGAATCCCTTTAAGAAGATAAAAGCCTACATTCCGGTCATAGTCCCTGGCCTTTTCATCTCGATACTTAAGGGCCGTGAGATCGCGAGGACTATAGAAGCGCGCGGTTTTACATATAACCCGGAGAAGAGGACATACAGAAAGACCATAAAGCTCAGGACCAGAGACTATGTGATCATCACGCTGTCAATATTGCTCACGATAGCAGTATTGTATTTGAAGCATTCCCGCGGATGGTTCGGCGTTACCTTTATTCTCAGCTTGTTCGGCAAGTGATGCCGCCCATAAGCAGGCGGCCGGCCACATTTTCCGGATCGGCAGTTGGCAAAAGCGCAAATATATGAGGAATATAAAAAGCTAAAAGATGGAAAGGAGCTCAAAATAAACAAAAAGCAAAAAATCGGTATTATTGGACTGGCAGTCATGATCGCTGCGTTCGTGGCTTTCCGAGTGTTCTATCAGAAAGGCGCCAAGCTTCTCGCGGATATGTATCCGTGGAATTATGTTGCCCTTGTAATCATAGTCGGACTGCTGATTTGGTATTTCCTCTGGGCAAAGAAGCACGGCGACGATGACAAGAAGGTTGAAAGCGACGCGGATCTTACACAAAAGAAGCCTCTGCTCACTTCAAACCAGATCGGCCTGGCCGCGGCTTTCGGCGGCGCTGCATTCGCATTCCGCGCACTGGGCATCGCTATACCTATGGTCCCCCCCTCGTCATGGACCCCGGAGCTCTTATGCCCTGCCTGGCGGGTATGTGCGGCGGCCCCGTTGTGGGAATCATAGTCGGTATTGCACGCGGTATCCCTTCCGGAACGCCTGCCGTAGACCTTCTGGTGCAGCCGATCAAGGGTATTTATTGGTACTTTGTTTGGAAGCAGATAATAAAGATAGACAACGAGAAGAAGCGCTGGGTAGTATTTGGCGTGCTGACATTCCTGCTCAGGTTCTTCGTAGAGCAGCCCCTGTGCGTGGCAGGCAACGCCTTCATACTCAATCTGTATGACTTCTACCCCACTTGGCCTATCACACTGGGTTGGTATTCGGTGGTCTACTCGATTTTCCAATTCGTGGTCTTCGGCGCTATCATAAAGGCATTCCCCGGTTTGTTCGGATGGCGCACTAACAAGAAGAAAAAGGCTTCGGCAAAGGCATAGCTGCTTTTAAGTATTCCTCATCATTTGGCGCGACTATAAAAAATACTGTAACGAGATGCAGATAGGCATATTACCATATTAACTATCAATGGGTTTTACCGCCTATCTGCACATAATAAAAAGAGAGGAGATTTATATATGACACACGATGAATTGCGCTCATTAGTTGAAATCAAAAAGGACGACCTGCTGAATCTTTGCAGCGACATAATCCGCATACCCAGCGTGAATCCTCCGGGAGACACGGATGAAATGGTACAGTTTATATGCGATTACCTGAAATCCCATAACATTGAGTATGAGATCGCCTCGGGCGACGGTAAGACCAAGAATATACTTGCGCGTTTAGGCAAAAAGGGCGGCAGGGTGCTGATACTCAATGGGCATTGCGACGTAGTGCCTGTGGGCAACCTGGATAGGTGGGACTTCGATCCCTTCTGCGGCGATATAAAGGATGGAAAAATACTTGGACGCGGAACCTCCGACATGAAGGGCGGCCTTACAGGCCTGCTTTTCGCAATGGGGCTGCTGGCCGATAATAATATAGATCTAAACGGTGAGGTTCTCCTTACCGTTGTTCCTGACGAGGAAGCATTCGGCCAGGGCGGAACAAAGTGGCTGGTAGAAAGCGGAACGGTAACCGGCGACGCATGCCTTATCGCAGAGCCGACAGGCTATTATAACTGCGAGATCGGCCAGAAGGGCACCTGCTCCATAAAGCTCATGGCCCACGGTACGCCCGCCCACGGCAGCCTTGCGCCGTTTATAGGAGATAATGCAATATGCAAGCTCCTCGCGGTGCTGAACAAGGTAGACTGCATACGTGACATAGTTCCCGTTATGGACGATGAGACCGCAAGGGTGATGGAGCAGTCCCGCGAGCTGGCCAAGAGGCTCATCAAGGCGCATGGCGCGCAGCAGGTGCTCAACCATTGCACGGTAAATATCGGCAAGATAAGCGGCGGCACAAAGGTGAATATGGTGCCTGATTATGCCGAGGCTGAAATAGACGTCCGCCTGCCTCTCGGCGTGAGCTGCGATATGGTCGAGGAGCGGCTTATCAGGATCCTGCATGAGGTCGGGCTCGAGGGCATTACTTACACCCTTGCGTGGAAATCCGAGCCTAACAGCACGCCTGAAAACGCCGAGATAGTAAACCTCATTGCTCAGGGCGTAGAGGAAGTATGGGGCGAAAAGCTCAGCCGCACATATCAGTGGGCAAGCAGCGACGCGCGCATTTTCAGATATGCGGGTATTCCTACTATTCAGTACGGCCCTGCCAATCTGGAGGGAATACATGCCTATAATGAAACAGTAGACGTGCAGGACGTTGTCAACGCAACAAAGATATACGTTTGCGCCATCGTTGATTATTTGAACGCCAAATAGCTGCGGTCAGCAGGAGGACGTGAAGATGAAGAGCTGTTATAAGGCCGGGCTTATCCGGGTCATCACGCTTCCGGACGCCGAGGCTGCCGGTATTCACGGCAGGCTTATAATGGAAATGTTTCCCAATATGACGGTGGAGACGAAATGCATACCGGATCAGCCGGACGGACTGCATAGCGTAGAGTCGAAAAACACGGCTATACCTAAGATCATCGAGGTGGCACAGTCTTTTAAGGATATAGACGTATTGATAGTAAGCTGTGCCGACGATCCTGCAGTGCCGGAGCTCAAAAATATCGTAAACGTACCGGTCATAGGGGCCGGCAGCAGCGTAGCCGCCATAGCGCGGCGGTTCGGCACCAAGGTGGGTATACTTGGAATAACCGATTATGCGCCGCAGCCATATCCGGAGATACTCGGCGATGACCTTATAAATCTCGGGAAGCCGGACGGCGTGGAGACCACGCTTGACCTCGTGACGGAACCGGGGTTCAAGGCCGTGGAGAAGTTGGCCATGCGGCTGAAGGGTTATGGCGCCGGCGCCATAGCCCTTGCATGTACCGGTATGAGCACTGCCGGGGTGGCAAAGCCCCTGGCAAAAAAGACCGGCTTACCTGTGATAGACCCCGTAACGGCGGAAGGACTCATGGCATATTACGAATGCCTTAGCAAATAGAAATTTTCAAAGAGGTATAACACGATGATAGTAAAGCAACTGATAGAGGTTTTTGACACCCTGGACAGCGCCGATGCATCCGGCCTAAAGGTAAAGGAGTATCTGGAATCCAAGGGCGCAACCAACGTCGAGGTAGTCAAGCGGGAAAAAGACGGCAAAAGCACTGATTTCGTAAAGGTCGTAATACCGGGCAGCAACGGCAGGCTGAAGGGCGGCAATGCCCCCAGCTTGGGCATCATTGGACGTCTCGGCGGCATAGGCGCCCGTCCCGAGCGCATCGGCTTTGTATCAGACGGCGACGGAGCCTTGACTGCCTTGGCGGCAGCCGCTAAAATTCTGGATATGAACAGCAAGAAGGATTTCCTTCCTGGCGATGTTTACATCTGCACCCATGTATGCCCCCATGCGCCCACCGCGCCTCACATTCCCGTGCCCTTCATGGGTTCTCCCATCGATATGGCAGTGATGAACGAGATGGAGGTTTGCCCCGAAATGGAGGCTGTCCTCTCAATAGACACCACTCGCGGCAACCGTTTAATAAACAATAACGGCTACGCCATTTCCCCGACCGTAAAGGAAGGCTACATACTGCGCGTAAGCGACGACCTTCTGGACATCATGCAAATAGCAAGCGGTGAGCTGCCGCGCACCTTCCCGATAACCATGCAGGATATAACTCCTTATGGAAACGGGCTGTATCATATCAACAGCATACTCCAGCCGTGTACCTCCACCAGCGCGCCGGTAGTCGGAGTGGCTATAACCTCTGAAACGATAGTCCCCGGCTGCGCCACCGGCGCTACCAACATGATGTCGTTGGACAATGCCGCAAGGTTTGCAATAGAGGTAGCAAAGGCATACGGCGCAGGGGCCTGCAAATTCTACGATGAAGAAGAATTCGGGCTTATCGAGCAAAAATACGGCTCAATGCGCCACCTGCAAAAAAAGGAAAGGTAATAATGTGATATGAAGATCGGTGCGTTAACCATAGGCCAATCTCCGCGCAATGACCTGATTCCGGAGATAGAAGCATTTTTCAAAGGGGCAGAGATCATACAGCTCGGCGCTTTGGACGGGCTTTCCAAAGAGCAGATAGCCGATCTCGCGCCGTCCGGCGACGATGAGATCCTTGTGTCAAAGCTCAAGGATGATTCGTGGGCTTTAATGGCGGAGAGCAAGATCATCTCCCTTCTGCAGGAAAGGACGGACGAGCTGTGCCGCCGCGGCGTATCCCTTATAGTATTGCTGTGCACGGGGATGTTCTCTAAGGAATTAGTAGCGTCCGTGCCCGTCATATACCCGCAAAAGCTGCTATACAGCATAGTACCCATACTTGCCGGCGGCAGGAAGCTGGGTATCATCAGCCCTGACCCCAAGCAAACCGAGCAGAACTACGAGAGATGGCAAAAGGTGAGCGACAATATCGTCGTAGCGGCCCTGAACCCGTATGATAAGAGCAACGCCCCTGACAAGGCCGCGCAGTACCTGAAGGAAAACGGCGCGGAGGTCGTAGTCCTGGATTGCATGGGCTTTACCATAGCGATCAAGGAGAAGATGGCGGAGCTTATGGGAGTGCCGGTAATATTGCCGCGCACGCTGGTAGCGCGCGTCGTAGGCGAAATGCTATAACGATAGGAAAGGTAGGCGCCGCATGAGGAGAATACAGTTTTCGCTTACTGTAAGCGAGGGTAAGTGGCTTATAGCACATGCCATTGCAGATATGAAGGAGGTACGCGACGCGATCGCCGGCGGAAGGATAGTGCTCAAAGGCGGCACGACCGTATCATGCGTATCAGAGCTTATTACCGGAACGCCGCTCAGTATATGCGGACGTATCTCCAAACGCGGCGCGGTTTCATCGAAGTTCACAGACAGCGCCCAGCACAGCATAATGTACAGCAACGGCGAGATAACCGGTCTGGATCCGGATTTTGATACCGCACTGTTGCAGCTCGGCCCAAATGATGTGATAATTATCGGAGCCAACATAATAGACAATTTTGGCGGCGCCGCGATGTTAGCGGGGAGCCCGGCCGGCAATAACTGCGGCAGAGGAGTATCCGCTATGTCCGTAGAGGGCGGCAAGACGATAATTGCAGCCGGAATGGAAAAGCTCATTCCGGGGTCCGTATGGGACAGCATAAGGGCGGCACAGCGAAAGGGCGTGGATGCTTCCCGAGGCATGGCCTGCGGGCTGTTTCCCGTCGTCGGCGAGCTGGTCACGGAGCTTTCCGCAATCAAGCTCATAGCCGACGTCGAAGCGACGCTGATAGGCAGAGGCGGCATAGACGGGGCCGAGGGCGGCTGCTTGTTCCAAGCCTGCGGCAGCGAAGCCGAAGTAGCTAAGCTGGAGGCGGTGCTGGAAAAGTGCTACGGACGGCAGACGAGCGGAGAGGAAAAAAGCATGGTAGAATGCAGCTTCCCGTGCGCGCAGTGCGGCCGTCACCTTTCGTGCTGCTATAAGGCCAAAGGCGCAAAGCGGTGCTGAATAAGATTCTATGATTTTAACGAGGTGTATATGGAGCAGATTAAGAAAACAGCAGAAAAAGTCCTGAAAAATTGTCTTGGCGCAAAGCCGGGAGAGGTATTGCTAATAGTAACGGATAATACATGCGGCGATATAGCCGGCGCCCTGTATGAGAGCGGAAAAGATCTGGGGTGCGAGGCTGTTATGATGACCATGGCGGAGCTCAAGGTGAACGGCCAGGAGCCGCCCGAAATCGTAGCGCAGGCCATGAAGTCTGCTGATATAGTGATCTGCCCGACTGCAAAATCCCTCACGCATACGAACGCCAGGATAGAGGCAGTAAAAAACGGCGCCAGAGTTGCTACAATGCCGGGTATAACCGCCGATATGTTCCTCAACGGAGCTATGACCGCGGACTACAACGCCGTGGAAGCGCTCACGAAAAAGGTGGTAGCGCTGCTAAGCGAGGCATCCGTAGCGGTTATAGAAAAAGACGGGCATAGGCTCACGCTGAATTTAGCCGGCAGGCCCGGCATATCCAGCTCGGGAATATACCGCGAGCCGGGTCAATGCGGAAACCTGCCTTCAGGCGAGGGATATATCGCTCCCCTCGAGGACGGAACATGCGGAGACATGATAATAGACGGCTCCATGGTAGGTATAGGCAAGCTGGATTCGCCGCTCCTGGTAAAAATAAAGGATGGCAAGCTGCAAAGCATCCAGGGCGAAGGCAGCGAGAAGCTGGATATACTGCTCAAAAACGAGAGAAACGCCACAGTGGGAGAGCTTGGCATAGGTACCAATACCGCCGCCCGGCTGACCGGATTGATACTCGAGGATGAAAAGGTATACGGTACCGTACATATAGCATTCGGAACGAACACCTCCTTCGGCGGCACAAACAAGGCGGATGTTCACATGGACGGCGTAATACTGAAGCCCACCCTTTACCTGGACGAAAAGCTCGTAATAGATAAAGGCGTATTCCTTATCTGACGCTTGTTTTAAAAAAGAGACGACCTGCCCCCCGTTTACCGGACAGTAAAGCATACTGTTTGGGAAACGGGGGGTTATTTCATGTCAAAAAAGCAGCCGCGCGGCCGCGAAGCCTTAAGCCTTCCCCATCATTTATGGCGCGCCCCAACGCGAAAAACCACTTTTATTTATCTGCCCGTTTGATATATAATAAAACCCGATAGCTCGAAGGACACGGCAGCATCAGCGTTTTCGAGGCTTATGGAGGAATATGGAGATTATGATAAAAGTGCTTTTTATTTGCCACGGCAGGATTTCCCGGGCATGATGAAAAGTCTCATATCGTCTCATAAGTCCCGTTTTTAAGCGTTTTTTGTGCTTCAATCTCAAATTTACCAAAGATTTACCAATATTTCTGGAGAGCCAGACTTGCAAAAAAATGAGCCAGAATGAGGAGATTAAAACATGAGCGAATTGAAACCAAGAATAACGGAAAACGGAATTGATTATATCCTTGTCGGAGATTACTACATCCCGGATTTGAAACTGCCGGAGGAACACCGCCCCATCGGAAAGTATGGACGGATGCACCGGGAATATTTAAGAGAAGTCCACCCAGCCAGATTGAACACATTGATACTGACCGGAGAATTGTGGACATATCTTGCAGACCTGAACGAACAGGCACAGGAACGGTTAGACACCATCATGGAGCAGATGAAAATTGCCGAGGGCGTAACCGAGGAATTAAAGTGTACCCGTCAAATGGAATGGGTGCGGCGGTGCAATAATATCCACAATCGGGCAGAAGAAATTGTTTTGCATGAGATGATTTATTCATAAACAGGAGCAATTAAATCGGAGGTATATCAGATGGTTGAAATTGTATTTAGTGAGAGTGCCTGTGGAAGTTTGAAAATTGCCCAAACTTACGGCAGGGGAAAATATAGAGGAAGTGCAATTTCGGTATTTATAAGGCACGAAAACGGGAGTGTTCCATCTTCAAATGAAATGAAAGAAGCACCACTTCAAGCACAAGAACAAGAATGTATTGCTTGGGAAAATGCTATTCCATTGGGAGGCAAGAGCAGTGATGTTTATTGTTTTGATATGGCTCTTAGTGTGGGAGATATTTCTGATAATGGAATTGGCGAACAGCGGAAAAATGTTTTCAAGAAAATGCTGTCTGTCTGCTTTGTAGAGGATTTAGATTATCAGGTTGAAGAAAAAATACAGAAAATTAAAACTACATTGTCCTCAGTTATTGAACGATATGTAGCTGGGGAAGAAGTTCGCATTTGGTATAGCTATAATCCGGATGAACTTTGCGGTATGTACTGGCTTATGAAACAACTTCGACCATTAAACTGTCAGACAACAATTTATTTGGTTAAATTACCTACATGGGAATATGGAAAAGAAAATACTATGACATCTAAAATATCATGGGGTGAGGTGTCTCCTAGCGAATGGGGAAATTATATAACTCTACAAGAGAAAGCTGAGCCTGTATTTCTTTCAGCTTGCGCTATGAAATGGAATCAACTTCAAAATGAAAATGCACCTTTGCGTGCAATGTTAA